>ERZ1034917.373-NODE-373-length-42174-cov-11.918707_pt1 | contig 42174 bp, 58 predicted proteins | sample MGYA00520605_ERZ1034917 | MGnify/ENA primary metagenome ERZ1034917 (study PRJEB33766, sample SAMN09781784) | gut metagenome | biome: gut microbiome | host: Homo sapiens | place: Madagascar | study: EMG produced TPA metagenomics assembly of the PRJNA485056 data... | reverse complement strand
TGATCGCGTCTGTGCGCGTAGAGGGGAGGGCGAAGACCTGCCTCGGGAGTAACCTTGGCCTTTTCGCCGATGGAGTCGGCGGCTGCGTTACCGGGAGGGCGAGATGTTGATGGGTAAGATTGCGTTAACGAATGCCCGCCATACAATCGATGCTTGCTGTGTGTCGGTACTCGATCCTCCCGGCAATCGTGTTGGCAGATAGGTTGCTTTCTGAATAAAGCATATCCCGGTGCCAGGAATTACCGATGATGGGAAGGCTTGGGTCGTTATAATAAGCAGCGCTAGAGATACTGATGATGGAATATGATAAAAGGCAGCATTATGGATACCGTAGATAACATCTTCACGCAGGCCCGTCAGACGGGTGCGCAGCCGGTTTCGTTCGAGATCTTCCCGCCGAAGGGCGAGTTGAGCATGGATTCGGCGCGCACGATCGCGCAGGACCTTGCGAAGCTTGATCCTGCGTTCATCAGCGTGACCTATTCGGCGGGCGGCAGCGGCAACAAGCAAGCCACCGCTGAAATCGCCGCCATGATCCAAGACGATCATGGCGTTCCCACTGTGGCGCATCTGACCTGCGCCGGAGCATCGCATCAGTCGATTTCGGCGGCTATCGCCGACATGAAGGACCGCGGCATCCGCAACGTGCTGGCGTTGCGCGGCGATCTGCCGGAGGGCTATGAGCCCGGCGATTTCCTGTATGCCAAGGATCTCATCCCGGTGTTGGCGGATGCCGGCTTTTGCGTGGGCGCTGCGGCGTATCCCGAGGGCCACATCGATTGCGATTCGCTTCGCTTGAATGTGGGGCATCTGAAGCAGAAGCAGGATGCAGGGGCAAGCTTCCTGGTCACGCAGCTGTTCTTCGATAACGATTGCTTCTATCGCTTCCGCGAAGGGGCGGAGGCTGCCGGTATCACCGTGCCGATAACCGCGGGCATCATGCCGTTTATGAGCAAGGCGCAGATTCAGCGCATGGTGTTCATGTGCGGGGCGTCGCTTCCGAGCCCCATTATCAAGCTGCTTGCGCGATATGAGGACGACCCGGCAAGCCTGCGCCAGGCCGGCATCGAATACGCGTGCCGCCAGCTGACCGATCTGCAGGCGCATGGCGTCGATGGGCTGCATGTGTACACCATGAACAACCCCGAGATCGCCCGTGCCGCCTCGTGCGCGCTGAAGGTGGCACTGGTTTCGTGATGGTGCGGTATGGGCGCCTTGGCGTAGCGGGCGTGCCCGATGCGCGGCTCGATCGCAGCGAGGCGCTGAGATATCTGGGATACGCGGGTCAGCAGGTCGATCAGGCGCTGCTGACCCGTTTCAATAGGCTGGCCGATGAGTGCGAGAAGGCGATCAAGCCCGTGTTCGCCTGGAGCGTTTTCGATATCGACGAGAAACTGACGCGCTGGGAAGCACCGGGGCCTGAGGCGACAGGTGCGCTTAACGCATGCGATGCGGCGTCGGATGCGGCAGAGAACTGCAGCGCGGTATCGGGCGCGGAAGCCGAATGCGGGAACGGGTTCGTGCCTCAAGTGGCACTGGAGGGCTGCGGTCTTGTCCTCGAGGGCAATAGCATCGCCGAGCATTTGCACGGGGCTTGCAAGGTTGCGCTGATGGCGTGCACGCTCGGCGCCGTCAGCGAGCGTGAGATGCGAAAACATGAGGCGATCAGCGTGGCGGACGGCGTGATGTTCGGAGCTTGCTGCTCTGCGTTTGTCGAGGCTGCCGCCAACGTCACGGAAGGCCTTATCGTCAGCTTCGCCCGTGATATGGGTCTGACGACGAACTGGCGCTTCAGCCCCGGTTACGGAGACTTGCCGTTAAGCGCTCAGCCGGCGTTTTTGAAGGCGCTTGATGCGAGCCGGCGCTTGGGTATCGCGGTTACGTCGACGAACATGCTCGTTCCGGTGAAAAGCGTCACCGCCGTGCTAGGATTGTTCGAAAAACCCGCTGATGGCGGCGAAGCGCGCGTTGATGCCTGCGCGATATGTCGTTTGAGGGATGGTTGCGAGTTAAGGAAACGAGGGGTTACCTGCCATGGGTGAGAGCGTGTGCGCGCACAAGGAGCTGACCGGCGGTTGGGCGAAGGCGGCGAAACTGCCCGTGCCCGACCTGTCGGGGCTTGCCGTCAAGGATGAGCATTTGAAACGAGCGCTGCTTGGGCAGGAGTTCCTGGTGGTGGACGGTGCCATGGGCACGCAGCTGCAGGAACGGGGCCTTGCCGATGCGGGGCAGATTCCCGAGCTGCTCAACTTCTCGCACCCCGATGACATCGCGGCCATCCATAAGGCTTATGTCGATGCGGGCGCCGAGGTCATCACCACGAACACGTTCGGGGCAAATCGCCTGAAGCTGGAAGGCGCCGCGAGCGTCGAGGATGTGTATCGCGCGGCTGCCGAATGCGCCCGCGCCGCCGGCGCCCCCTACATCGCGGGTGACGTCGGTCCGACGGGCGCGCTTTTGGAGCCGATGGGAACCATGAGCTTCGAGGAGGCGTACGACCTGTTCGCCGAACAGGTTCGCGCCGTTGCGGCGGCTGGCTGCGATGTGGTGCTGATCGAGACTATGGCCGATCTGCGCGAGGCGAAGGCGGCGCTGCTGGCGGCTCAGGAGAATTGCGATCTGCCGGTGTTCGCCACCATGACCTTCGGTGAGGACGGGCGCACGTTTTTGGGCACGTCGCCGGAGGTGGCCGCAGAGGTGCTGTCGAGCATGGGCGCGCATGCCGTGGGCTTGAACTGCTCGCTTGGTCCGGCGGAGTTGTTGGGCGCCGCGCAGGATATGGCGCGTCGTTCGCGTTGCCCGTTGATGGTGCAGCCGAACGCGGGCCTGCCGCGCGTGCAGGACGGGGTCACCGTGTTCGACGTGTCGCCCGAGGATTTCGCCGCCGCCATGGAGGGCATGCTCGATGCAGGCGCCTCGATCATCGGCGGGTGCTGCGGCACGTCGCCGGAATACACGCGCCAGCTTCGTCGTATGGCTGATGCCCGTCGCGTGCCGACGCCGCGCGCTTATGAGCCCGCTTGCGTGCTGTGCAGCGCCCAGGAGGCCGTGGTGCTTCCGGTGGGCGTGCCCCGCATCGCCGTGATCGGCGAGCGCATCAACCCCACGGGCAAGCCTAAGCTTAAGGCGGCACTGCGCGCGGGCGACCTGGATTACCTGGTGGGGGAGGCCGTTTCCCAACAGGAGCTGGGCGCCGACGTGCTCGATGTCAACGTGGGCCTTCCCGAGCTTGACGAGCCTGCTGTGCTGGCCGCCGCGGTGGACAAGCTCTCTTCCACGGTCACGTTGCCGCTGGTGGTGGACTCGTCCGATCCGGTGGCGGTGGAGGCGGCGGTGCGCGGTTACGCGGGCAAGCCGCTTATCAACAGCGTTAATGGCAAGCAGGAAAGCCTGGAAGCCGTGCTTCCCATCGTGAAACGCTATGGGTGCGCCGTGATCGGCCTTGCCCTTGACGAAGAGGGCATCCCGCCCACTTCCGAGGGGCGCTTCGCCGTTGCCGAGCGGATCGTGGAAACCGCCGAGCGTTACGGCATCCCGCGAACCGATGTGGTCATCGACTGCCTGACCATGGCGTGCGCGACCAATCAGTCGGAGGCGCTTGAGATCTTGCGCGCCGTGAACATGGTGAAGGAGCGCCTGGGCGTGCGCACGGCGCTTGGCGTGTCCAACATCAGCTTCGGCCTGCCGCAGCGCAACATGGTGAACTCGACGTTTCTGGCCGCCGCGTTCGGGTGCGGGCTGGACATGCCCATTTTGAACCCGAAGGCGAAACGCTACACCGATACGGTGAACACGTTCAGAGTGCTGAACTGCCAAGATGCCGGCGCTGTCGGGTTCATCGGGGAATACGCCGATGCCGCGGACCCGTATACGGCAGGCGCGGCGGGAGCGGGCGCTGCCGTGGGCACCGCGGAGGCGGCGCAGCCTTCGCGGGCTGCTGATGCGGTCGCAGAATGCCCGGTGGAGGTGCCGGAGCCGCTTTCGGATTCCGCCGATGCCGTGCGCGACATGGTGCATCTCATCCTGACGGGCCGAAAGGGCCCGATGGGACCGGCCACCGAGGCGTTGCTGGAAGGCCACAACCCGCTCGACCTGGTCAACGGCGTGTTCGTCCCCGCGCTCGATGTAGTGGGACAGAAGTTCGACAAGGGGGAGTTCTTCCTTCCGCAGCTGATGGCTTCCGCCGAGGCGGTGAAGGTGGGATTCGATGCGGTCAAGGCGCGCATGGGCGATTCGGCCGACGACGGCATGGGGTCGAACGCCATAGCGGTGGCAACGGTGAAGGGCGATATCCACGACATCGGCAAGAACATCGTCAAGATGCTGCTGGAGAACTACGGCTTCCGTGTGGTCGACCTTGGTCGCGACGTCGAGCCGGAAGAGGTGCTGCGGGTGGCTAGCGAGCAGGGCATCCGCTTGGTGGGGCTTTCGGCGCTCATGACCACCACGGTCCGCGCCATGGAGCAGACCGTGGAGCTTCTGCACGAGAAGCTGCCGGGCTGCAAGGTGATGGTGGGCGGCGCGGTTCTGACGCCCGAGTACGCCGAGCAGATCGGCGCGGACTATTATGCCAAGGATGCCGCGGAATCGGCGCGCATCGCTGAACGCTTCTTCGCCGAACAGGCTTAGCGCGGCCGGCGCCGTCGCGGCTTGGCGGTTACCGGCTTCGACCTGATCTGCCGTGCTGGTATGAGAAAGCCTGCATGCTCTTTTGGGCATGCAGGCTTTCGTGGTTTTCGGGATGTTGCCGAGATGGGGGGCGATTGCGTCCCGGGCGATGTTTCGCGACCGAACGTTATCCGATGCCGCCGAGCACGATGCCCAGGATGATGACGATCGCCGTGAGCGGGACGAACAGATAGCGCCCCATGAACTCGAACCATGCGCCTACGGGCTTCTCTCGTCCCATCTGAGCCTGTTTTGCGGCGAAACCCTTGGGGCATACCCAGAAGAACATCACGGCCGCTATAAGGGCTCCCAGTGGGATCGCGTAGATGCTGACGGCATCCATCCAGGCGCTGACCGCATCGCCGTTCTCGATGAAGGCGCCGACGCCCATGGATACCGCCGCCACGATGGCCACGGCGGCCCATCGGGGAAGGCGCGCCTGCTGCTGCAGGGCCTCGATGGGCGGCTCGTAGAGGTTCACCAGGCTAGTGATGGCGGCGCAGGACACGGCCAGGAAGAACACGAAGCAGAACAGCCCGCCGAAGGGCATCTCCTGGAACACCTGCGGAAGCACGATGAACAGAAGCGGGGGGCCTGCCTGGGTGTCGGCTCCGAACGCGAACACGGCCGGCACCACCACCATGGCCGACAAAACCGCGGCCAGCGTGCTGAACACCACGACGTTACGCGCTGACGAAACCACGTTCACGTCCTTCTTCAGGTAGCTGCCGTACACCAGCGTGCCGCCGCCTGCCAGCGAGAGCCCGAAGAACGCCTGTCCAAGCGCAAGCACCCAGGTTTGCGGGTTGGCGAGCGCCTCCCAGCGCGGCATGAACAGGTACGCATAGCCGTCAAACGCGCCCGGCAACATGGCGACGCGCACGAGCAACACGCAGAACAGGACGAAGAACAGCGGCATCATGACTTTGTTCAGGCGTTCGATGCCGCGCGAGATGCCTAAGATCATGACGGCTAGGGTGATGATGAGCGCCGCGGCGTGCCAGCCGATGCTTCCGAAATCGCCGGTGATCTGGCCGAAGTATCCGCTCATGTCCGGTTGGGTGAGCAAGGTTCCGGTTGCGGCGGCGAACAGGTACTTGAGGAACCACCCCAAAACGACGGTGTAGCCGATGGCGATGCCGAGCGCGGCAAGGACGGGCACGATGCCGATGACTTTGCCGATGCGCGTTGCGTGAGGCGCGCCCCTAAGCTCGAGGGCTTTGCCGAATGCGCCCATGGGGCCGCATCCCATAGCGCGGCCGAACGACATCTCGCCGACCACGCCGGTAAGGCCGAGGAGCACCACGAAGAACAGGTAAGGGATAAGGAAGGCCGCTCCGCCAAGCTGCGAGACGCGATACGGGAACAGCCAGATGCCCGATAGGCCTACGGCCGATCCGATGCAGGCGATGATGAAGGCGGTGCGAGAGGTGAACGAGTCGCGGGTTTGCGAATCGCCGGATGCAGTTTGCGCCATGGGTTCCCCTTTCCGTGGCAATAAAAAAGCCGCCCTTAAGGCGGCTGTTGAATTTGGTGGAGCCTAGGGGGATCGAACCCCTGACCTCATGGCTGCCAGCCATGCGCTCTCCCAGCTGAGCTAAGGCCCCGAATCAGGTGCGTTGATTATTATACGGAAACCGTTTCAGCGCGCAACCCCCTATTTTGAAATTTTTTTGGCATATTTTTTGGGCGGGGCGGGTTTTGCTTTGGGTTCGATGTTGAAGCCAAAGCTTGGGGTGCGGTTGCAGATGTGGGGGGGAATCGAAACGCGAAGAAATAAAAAAGGTTCGGCATATGCCGAACCTAGAAAATTTGGTGGAGCCTCGTATTATTTGTTCGAACCCCACTATAGCCGCAAATGGACGTGAAATCAAAGTTTCTCACAACTGGTTCTGCATCATAACACTGATTTCTTCGAAATAAATTTAAGAATACTCACCTTCCCTCTTGCGCTCTACTGGGGTATACCCTATAATAATAGACATAAGGAAGGAGGTGATGCCAATGGATGATTTCAGTAAGGAGCTAGCGATTGCAGTGGTGAGCAGCTTAGTTACGGTAGTAACGGAGCAAGCAATCGAAGCAATTGCAAAAGCTCTAAAAAGAAAGACCTCTCGCAAAGCCGGGAAGCACGCAAAGAGGTCTTAGCAAACAGGGATGCCGCAAAAGCGGCATCCCGCCACCTAAAATCTTACCCCAGGAGGGCAAAAATGAAAACCGTAATTATCGCTGTCGCGTCTTCGCTGGTTACAATTGCCGCCATCAAGATCATTAGAGCTATAGGAGGTAAACGCGATGACCTATGATTCGCAGAAGCGAGCGACTGCCGCTTACCGCAAAAGGTCGGTGAAACAGCTTGTCATACGTTTTTACCCAAACGATGATGATGAAAACATGTATAAATGGCTCAAAGCGCAGAACAACACAACCGAGTACATCAAGAGCTTGATTCGAGAAGATATGAATAATGAACGCGAGCTACCTGAATAGCGCTAGGTTGATGATTCGATGCAATGCCGTATAAACGCAGAAATGCCCGCACCCCTTAACAGGGTGCGGGCATTTTAGGTTAAAGAAGCTCGTTTACTCGTTTCTGCACGGCATCGTAGTTAGCGCCAAGCTTTGCCTTGCGCGTCTCGCCGTCTCCGTACTCGCCGCGAATGACTGCGCGCGCTAGAGCGTCGATGTCAACGCCGTTGGCCTTGCCGTTAACGATGGTCTGCACCTCGTCATAACGAGAGCCAAGGATTGCACGGCGCGTATCTCCGTTGCCGAAAAGGCCGTTGAGTACATCGGATGCCAGATCATCGGCGCTTGCTGTCGCGGCGCGATTGATAAGGCTCTGCACTTCGTCGAATCGTCCGCCAAGCTTTGCCTTGCGCTCGTCACCGTTGCCGTACTTACCGCGCATCACATCTGTCGCGATGTCTGCGGCGCTGCCGCTTGGCGCGTCGGATGCCGCAGGCTGCACGTTGGACGTGCCGGGCTTGGTGTATCGCGCCCAAGCATCGGCATCCATGTAGGCTATATCGAGGTCGAGATTGCCGCCGTAGCCGTCCAAGCGTCCGTGTGACGTGTACTGATGCATGACGATTGTTTTCCATGCGCCGAACTCGCCGCCTGGAAGCCATGGCGAATCCTGATAGCCCGTCTGCTCGTCGTTGGCGTACTGCGCGACCCAAAGGGCGTGGTTTCGCGCGATAGCGCCCCAGTCTTCGTCCTCGTGCGGGCTTTGAACGACGTTTCGATATGTGTAGAACAGGCATCGAACGCCGGTCAGCTCGTAGATGCGGTCGAGGAACCTTTTAGCGCCGTCGGAGCCGATGCGCCCGCCGTCTTCGTAGTCCAGAATGGGGATTCCCTCGCCGAAATAGTTTTTGCAGTTAGCATAGAAATAATCGGCTTGCTCCACTGGGTCGCAATCCCACATGAAGTGATAGAAGCCCCATGGCTTGCCTGCTTGCTTGGCCTTTTGGATGTTGATATCGCAGTAACCGTTGACGTAGCTAGTCCCCTGCGTGGCCTTGCAGATTACGAAATCGTAATCAACGGCGTTGATGTCTATATCTTTTTGCCATTCTGATATGTCGAATCCTCGCATGCTCATATGTATCATCCCCTCACCGCGTCGAATTGCATGAATCCGACGCTTAGAAGCTCGTCTTTTGTCCATGTTTTGATTGAGTTAGCGACATCATCGGGGTCGCGCAAAAGGTACGTGCCATCGCCGTTTGAGCGCCAGATCATAACGACGTGCGAGCCGTAAGAGCGCTCGCCAAAAGCGCCTGAAACGCCAGCGAACACAATCCAGCCGTCATCGACGGCCTTAAGCGCTTCGGCGGTGCCCCAAAACGTCTCACGTGCTTGCAGGTGGTAGGTTTTGGCTAGATAGTTGGAAAACTTCGCCATGTCGTTAACACGGTCTGTCAGGCAGCTTTCGCCGACGAATGCCGCCAGAAGGTCGGGCGTTATCTCTTTGTTGGTCAGGTAGCTCAAGGCCATTGCCGCAGACGTAAGGCCGCAACCGTATGTGCCTATAGTCCCGTCAGAGTAGGCAACGTTTGCCCATTGAGGGTCTTTCTGCAGAAAGAGCGGCATATAGCCGCTCTTAGCGCTGGTTTTTGCGGTGTCGTATACGGGAATAGCGGCTATATAACCGTCGCTATAGCCCTGCTTATACGTCTGCGCGGTTGCGTTAACGTCATCGTTTATGTGTGAAACCGTCAGGCCGAACCAAAGGCACATGCCGACGGCGAAGCCAAGCAGTGCGGCAACGGCAAGCCTTAGACTAGCCGCGCTTCGCGGCTTCATCTGCAATCGCCTTCGTAATATCGTCGGTGTCGGCGTGCTCGAAAATCTTCATGATCGGCGCATCGGCAAGCTCCGGGTAAGCTCGCTTGATGTTCTCAAGGATGGAAGCAAACTCCATGCCGATGATGGCGATGCAAACAACGTAGACGGTAACGCCGCCGAAATCAAGACCCGCGATGTGCGAGCTTAGAATCTCGATGCATATAGCAAGTAGGATAATAAGGGAAAGCGTGGCCTTGTGTCCCAAGCCCTGCCGCATCGTCGAAGACTTGAAGTTATGGTTGATAAGCGCCTGGGCGATGCCGGTAACCATATCGAACAGCATCATAAGGAATGCGCCGCCAATCGCCCAGATTTGCGGCTCAGTAAACGTGTAGATAGCTTCCATCAGTCCTCCTTCGTGTCTGCATCAAGCAGCTTCTTAACCTCGTCGCGCCAGCGTTCCGGCACGCTATCAAGCGTTCTCTTGCCAGCCTTCACGGCCTTGTAGTAGATCTTCGCCATTACTGCTCACCGCCTACCAAATCGCCGATTTCGAGCAGCGCCGCGTTGGTGTCCTCAAGCGCTGCACGGGTGTCCTTGAGCTGCTCAATGAGCTTGTCGATTTGCTCAAGCTCGGTAAGCTCGTCATCCTCGTGAGCGTCCCAAAGCTCGTCGAATGCCGCCGTAACCTCTTCAACGGTCGGAACGCCGACGGCTACGAAATGCAGCTCGTCCGCTCGGTAGAATTCGATAGCCTTTTCGGCATCGGCTCCGTTGTCTGCAACGTCCTTCTCGATGTTTCGGCGAAGCCAAACATCGGCGGTCGCGCCGCCTGGCCGTGCTTCTACCATCACCGCATCAAGCGGCGTTGCGCTGCATGTCGCTACGCTCATGGTTGCCCCTTTCTGCCGCGCTTATGTGTGCGCGGGCTTTCTTGAATACCTTGCTGAAACCGTTGTCGCGCCATACGTCGGCGCAATCTGCATGGCGAAACCAGCCACCGTAGCTTGTTGCCCTACGCGCTCGCTTGAGCGTCGGTGAGCGCCTATACCTGCGAAGCGCACGGCAGGCACGCAGGAAGAGAGAGCCGCGAAGCGTGGTGCGGTTGCGGCGCACCGTGTAGCCAACGACATCAACAGGCTCTTCGTCGCTTATGCGGCTTATCTTCCACGGCTTGACGTGCAGGCCGAAGCCCTTGAGCAGGAACCGTTGCAGCTTGCGGGTTGCGCTACGAAGATCGCGCTTGTCGCGCCCGAACAAATAGATGTCATCGGCGTACCAAAGCTGATGCGTCACAAGCGGAACGTTGGCGTTTCGGCGCACCTTGCACATGTTCTCAACCTCGTGATAGCCGAAAGACAACACAAGCTGCGCCATCCGCAGGCTGAAATAGCTCCCGATTTCCAGCCCGCCGCCGTAGGTAGTGAGCAGCGATTCGGCGATATAGAGCACGTCGGGGCTTCGCACGTAGCGGCGAAGCAGCATCATCACCACGTCTGCCTTTATGGACGGATAGCACTTGCGAACGTCCATATGCACGTAGTAGCCGCCTTCCTGCGACCACCTGCGCACGGCGTGCGCGGCCATGAGCTGCCCTTTGCCGGGGACGCTCGAAACCTGCCAGAAGCCCACTTTGGCATCGATCAGGCGCGACATGGCGGTAACGGCCACGTAGTCGCAAACCTGCTGTTTGACGCTTTCAACGCCGATGATGCGCAGCTTGCCGTTGGTCGGCTCGCGGTGCCGGTATCGCTTTATCGGGCGGAACGTGAGCGAGCGGGTTTCGACCTCGCGCACGATCTCCTGAATCAGCGCCGAAGCGCTGCCGTGTTCCTGCTGAACGCGCCAGGCGTTCTTTTTGCCCGCCTTGGAATCAAGCCAGGATTCGTAGGCGGAAATGACAAGGGCTTCGTCCACGCGAAGCCCTTTGCAATAGCTCTTCAATTTTTTGACCTTATAACTCTCTGGATGTCGTGCGAGCGGTCGCGTTTCCGTTACTAGCCCGCTGGTCTTAAGACTGATTTCACTTCGTTAAGCCAGGCTGCCCCCGCTCGCCACCAGCGGCGGCGGGTAGTCGCGGCGGAAATAGATATAGATAGCTGGTTGTTTGAGACAAATCACCCAGGTAGGCGCGAGCCGATGTTCCACCAAGCATTGCCGGTGCCGTTGTTGCCGTTGACGTACCAAAGGCCAGCATTGCCCCTGTTCCTCAAGTTGCCGAGGGAAAGCCAAGAACATGACAGCCCACGCGCCGCGAATCCCTGCTTGTTTTTACAAAGGGGACAAGTCCCCTCGCGGCTTACGCCGCTTCACCCCTGGAGCGACCATTTGCAGAGCGGCGCGAGCCGATGTTCCACCAAGCACTGCCGGTGCCGTAGTCGCCGCTGACGCACCAAAGGCCAGCAGCGCCCCCGTTCCACAAGCTGCCGAGGGAAAGCCACTCTCGCAGGCCGGTAACGGTGTCGGCAACCTTATAGTTGCCGTCGCAGATGCCCACCGACGTTGAAGCGCCGGTGCCTTGCTGCATCATAAGTCCGTTGACGGTCTTGCAATAAAGGCCGTAGTTCCAGCCTTCGGTTGCGGGGCCGGGGAAAGCGCCGCAGGAAAGAGCGCCAGACGCAAGAGCACCGCTCTTCTCGTTCTTGGTGTCTGGGTTGACCCAAACGACTGTGCCGCTGCCCGTGTACTGGATAAGCACGTTTTGCAGCACCTCATACATGCCCAATCCAAGCTCGATGCCCTGCACAACAAACGGCTCTCGACCGCTGGTGCAGCTCGTCGGCGAACCGTCGCCCTCCACCATGTCGCAAGCGCCGGTGTTCCACGGCGCGGTAGACAGGTAATAGGTAGTCTCGACGTTGAACGGCTTTGCAACATCGAAGTAAAGCGCCGTGTTGGAATCGTCAACGGCAACCTTCTTGAGCACCTTAGCGCCGTTGAAGATGTCATAGTTGTAGCCGGTGCCACGGTCGGTGCTGGTGCCGGTATGCGTGCCGAACATCATTGCGGAGCCAACGGGAATGGCGTCAGCTGTTGCCTTTTTTACAACAACTCGTGTGGTATTGGTCTCCGCAAGCGTCGGGTTGACCTGCTCCGTATGCCCCGTGCAGCCTGCAAAGACGCTCTGGCTGTTTTTGGTCGCGTACTTGAGCAAAAACATTGCCTTTACGTACCAATCATCGGCAGCGACCTTGAGCGCATCGCCGGTCGTGGCCGTCTTCATAAGGCTGATGCCCGAATCGTGGCTTACGCTCATGGTCTTCACCGGTGCGCCGCTCACGCTTCGCGGCTTGCCGTCGGCATCGACAGAAAGCGCGTACTTGGCATAGAGCATATAAGGGCGCTTAGCGCCGTTCGGCAGGTACGCGGCGGGCTGCGCCTTCATGCCCTGGTTCTGCGTGTCCGAAACGGTGAGGTTGACGGCATCGTCAGTCTCGGTTTCGAGCGTGTAGAGAACGGGTGTCATGATCCACGTATCGTCCTTGCGCGAAAAGCGCCCGTCACCGTCGATAGCCGTTACGTAGGGCGTGCCGTCAGCGTCAACGCCGCCGTTCACCTCGAAGAAGACGAAAGCGCCGTGGTTGACGTAAGGGTCGATTGCGGCGCGACCGATTACGCCGGGTTTCGGGTTGGCGATTCCCGCGTTTGCTCCCGTCTTGGTGCAGGTCGTGGTGCTGCCCTTCGGGATGCTCACGCCGTAGTTCTTGCCGTCGCGCATCTTCGCGAGCCAAGCGGCAAGCGAAGCGTTGGTGTAGCGGCCTGTTTCGGCATCGAAGATTGGCACCGTTGACGCGCCCATGCTCTCAAGCGCGACGGCCACGCGCTCAAGCGTCTCATGGTCTGCGATGTGGGTTTTAGCCATGCTTAATCCTCCGTATCGACTAGCGAGATGTAATCCGTATCGCCTACGGTGTCGTATGCGATGTAAAGGCGTTTGTCTGGGCTGATAGACCCTCGCGCTTCCTCGGCGGCCTTGAGGGCTTCCGCTTTTGCATCGTTCGCGCCCTGCGCGGCGGTGTCTGCCTTTTCAGCGGCGGTGTCGGCCTTGCCTGTGGCGGTGTCTGCCTTTTCAGCCGCCGCGTCGGCATCGCCTGCGGCAGCGTCTGCCTTTTTTGCCGCCGCGTTGGCCTCGCCTGCGGCGGTGTTGGCATTGCCGGTTGCCGTATCCGCTTTCGCTGCCGCCGTGTTCGCTTTTGAAACAGCGCCGTTTGCCGCCGTAACAGCCGATCCGACGCTCTTTACCGCCGTTTCTCCGCGCTTGATAAGGTCGTCAATCGCGTTGTCCCAAGACTGCGCGGGCTGCTGACCCTCTTTGGCGCTGCGCAGGATGTCCAGGGCGAAGCGCTCCGTTTGCGCCAGGAAATCGCCTTTGACGATTTCGAAATACGCTTCGTCGGTGTATCCCGGCACGCTTGCGAGCTTCGATTCGTCGCAAACGTAGGTGATCGCGTTCCCGCTTACCGCCGCGCTGCCACGGTAATAGTGGATGCGGTCGGGAAGTCGGGCAACCAAAAAGGCGCTGTACCCAGACAAGGCAAGCTCGCCGCCGTTGTCGTAGATAAGCGCCTTGATGGTCGTTCCGCCGCCCTCGCCCTGGGCGATGCGAATGCAGTTGTTGCCGCATCCGCGCTTGTTAACGTCAAGCTCGATTGTCTGCACGTTCATCAGGCATCGCCGCCGTCAACAAGCATCCATTCGCACGCCAGAATCTCCGTGCCGCTCATTTTCCCTATGGCTTCCTCATACGGAATCTTGAACAGCAACGGACGGTGCTTGATGTTCGAGTAGAGCGCCAAATCATCCGCGAAGCGCTTGTATGCATCAGAGCCGATTTGCAGTTGCGTTCTGCCGGTCGGCGTGCCGTTGTCGGCGAACTCAGGCTCGCCGTATTTCTCGATAAGCTCGTCACGGCGTTTCAGATACTCCATGGCTTCGGCTTGAAGCACGCGCGTATTTCGTGCCGCTGCATAGCCCACGATGTCGCGGCGCTCAAGCAACGGCTCGAGAGATAGAAGCATCTGATGCATCTGCTCGTTCGTGTATTCGGAAGGCAGAATGTCGTTTACGTCGATGCTTTGCTCGCTCTCTTTTACCGACGCGCCAAGCGCAGAAGCAAGCGCTTTTACTCCGTTATCCATTGATAGTTACCTCCTTGATAACCGGCTGCGGCTTTGATTCGTCGATAGCGGCAAGCTCGACAGCGACATTTGAAACCTGTTGTTCAACCGTCTTGAAAATCTCATAGCCGTTTGCTGCGTAGTAATCGAGCGTTTCAGGTTGCACATGAAAGCTGATGCCGTCTTTCTCTACTCTGTAGATAATCATGCTTCATCCTTCCTATAGCGATGTGTTCATAAGTCCGTGCTCGAATGTGAGCGTGTAGTTAGTCCAGTTCATAGAGAGGTTTTGGCAGATGCCGCTGACGTTGTACGTTCCAGTTAGCTTCAGATTCGTCCAGCTGCTTCTTAGATTTCCAACGAGCGTGACGCTGCCGCTCATTCCGGTTTTAACGCTCGCATACTCGCTTCGTTCTTTGTAGTCGCCAATGCCGAAGAAGCCATTCGTCAGGACAGCGACGCAACCCTTTCCGGCCAACCTTGTTCCATAGATGCCCGAATCGGTCGCGTAGTTGTTGAAGCCGACATAGCCGGTGATGTCGTTCGCGTTCCCGCCGTATAGATAGCCGTTCGACAACGCCGTGTAGCATGAGCCGCTGCCAACGCTGAAACCGTCGGTGCCGATGTATAGACCATACGTGTTCGAGCTAAGCGTTAGCTTTCCGCTGTAGATTTTCGTATCGCCGATAGCCAGCCCGCCGATGCTGCCGTATTTGGTCTGGAAATAGCCGCTCGTCAACGACCAATAATTCTTATTCTGGCCGTCGCTGATGATGCCGCTTTTTAGGTACGTGGCATTGATGTACAGCTGCCCGTTTGTCATGTAGATGCCCTTCGTGGCACCGTTGTTCGTAAGGCGGTTGAACACCTCTGTTTGCGTCAAAAGCTCGTCTGTGGCTTGAGCGGCGTTGTACTGCTCAACGAGCGAATGGCATTCCTGCGAAACCTTTAGATAGGCGTTCACCTTAGTTGAAAACTCCGAGTATGCCGCTTTGTACGTCTCAACGGCTCTGCCTAGCGTTTCGGCCGTCGTGCATTCGGCTATCGAATCGATTGCAGCCTTTAGCTGGCCGTATGCGCAGCTTGCCGTGATTGTCGCTTCATCGGTCGAACCGTAGGCTTGCGAGAATGCCGTTATTAAACGGTTGTACGGCATTGCCGCCGTCGGTGTGTTTCCCGTTCCGTAAAGTGCAGCGCTGGTTTTCTTCAACGTTGTTACGTCTTGAATCGCCCAGGCGCGGTCTTGCGCTATCGCCTGCATGACCTTCGCGACGGCGGCTTTCTCCGCTTCGGTAACGATGCCGTCTTTGGCGATGTCATCAACTGTCTTGTCAAGGCCGCTTATGGTTTCGTCGATTTCCTTGTTTCTTGCCTGGAAATCTTTCCCTAGGCTCTCGATGTTGTTTGTGTTCCGCACTATTCCACCGTGCAGGTCTTCAACCACGCCATCGACAGTCCAGCCGCCGTCGCCGTATTTGGCGTTTGGCGATAGCTGGAATTCGCCCGTTTCCAAGTCCCAATAGTTCGCGCCCACCTCGTCGGTGAGCAAGCCCGCGCGGATGCGGTCTGCCCGCATGGTTCCAGCGTTGATGCAATCGGCGCTCACCTGGGCGCCGGTGATGAACGTCCGCCAATTCCACTGTCCGTCGCTGGTCAGGTCTGCGGCAAGGCGAATGCCCATGCCGTTTATGTTGACCGCCCACATGCCGGACGTTGCCTTTAGCGGCACGCCCGTTTCTTGGTCGATTTGGACGTTCGACCAAACGGTGCCGAGCTCGAACGTCTCGACCTTATAGGTGCCGACGGCGTTAAAGGCTTTGTTGAGCGCCGCCATGAGCTGGTTGAGCCACGAAGCGGACGTGCCAGCCGCCGCGTCATAGTTCGCCCGCTGGTTGCTTCCGCTTTTCAGCTGCTGCGCCATCGCCTGGAAGATGTCGGCCAGGTCATCGGTGAGGTTGCCGAACGTCACCGTGGCATCGCCCGTCACCAGGTCGCGGCTTATCTTCGAAACGCGCCCCTTTAGGCGGATGCCGGAATTGGAAAAGCCCTTGTCGATGATTGCCACGCAATCTCCGACGGCCACGCCCTCCCAATTTCGCCCGAACGCGAACAGGTCAAGCACGCTCGCTTCGTACGACACGGTAGGCGCTTTGACGGTTTCGAGGTAATCGCGCGTCTCGGCCAAAAGCTGCGCTGCATCCTCGCACTGCTCGTTAACGTAAACGTCCACGGCTGGCGCAACGCCGCCGCTGCCGTCGGGATGCCCCCAAACCTCGGTTGCGGATGCGTCTTCGACGTAATTCTTGCCGTTGTTTATATCGCCGAAAGTCAAGCGGCGGCCATATCCGCCGCTGTCGGTTTCTACGCCCTTGCCGTAGCCGTAAACCCTCGTTTTCGGGTTTGCGCTTCCTGTCTTGCGCTTGATGCTGATCAAGTCTTTAGTCCACGTGAAGCGCTTGGGGCTTTGCTGATTGCCGCGCGTCGCTACCACTCGCGCGTAACGGTGCGTGACCTGCACGCCGTCCGTCTCGATGACGGTTTCCAGCTCGCCACCCCAGGTTTTGAGCAAATCGCTCAAGCCTTCGCGAACGCTGATGTGGTAAAAGGTGTGCGATGCGCTGCCTGGCTGGTCGCAGTTGCCGACTTCCCAGCGCGTGCCAGCGAGGATAGACGTAAGCGCCACGGCAACGCTGCCGCTTGGCCGCTTGTCTTCAATGTAATCGTCCCACATTTCATTAATCGAGTTGATGCACGTTACGCTTGTATACGGCTTGCCGGAATCATCGTGCAGGCGCTCGATTTCATCAACGATGTGCTCATGCACCTTGCCTTGACGGTCAATCCAAACAAGGCGCTCGCCCTTAGCCAAATCCTCGTCGCACGTGATCTTAAGCTCGTCGGTTCCGTCGGTCGCTTCCTCGTGTGTCGCTGCGGTGTAGGTGAGCCGCCCAAGGTTAACGCCCCAGCGCGTGAAACGGGTGAAGTTGACCTTGTTGATTAAAGCCATCTTTCCTCCCATTCCAAAAGCGCGGTTCCGCTAGAAATCTTGATATGCGCACGGTCTTTAAGCGTGAAGAAGTCGCTCATGATGCTGAGCTGGGCAACTGAGCCGTTAACGGTCACGTGTTCCTTATCGAAGTCCATGCGAACGACGCTCGAAGCCGTCAACGGCTGCACCACCTCGACGAACTCAGCCGTGTCGGTGTTCGTGATGCGCCAAGAGCTGCAAGCTCCGGGCTTTGCCGTCACGGTGAGGGCAGCGGGCAACGTGCCGCCGACGGCGAACGATGCCGAGCCGCTCACGTCCATGCGCCGATGCTGGCCGTAATAGTCGGGGTCGCAGATATGAAACGTCACCGTTGTAGTAGGGCAATCGTCGGTGATCTCGTCCAAATCGGTAGAGCCGTTGACGATTGCCATAAGATAGCGCGTCGGGTCATCCGGCAGGTAAAGCGGCGCTGGCTCGTCAGTCCAGAGCAGCGCCGCCAGCTCATGCCGCGCCTTAGCGACCTCTCGCCGGTGCTCGGTGCGAAGCCACATATCAATCTGCAAGTCATAACCGGCACGGCGAACCGTCTTGAAGTATTCGCCGTGTCGTCCGGGCGCGTCCTCAAAGCTCGCCAAAACGCTCGCCATGATGGGGCGGCGCACCTTGCAATAAATGAGCTTCGACAGGTCGTGCCCGTTGAAAACGATACTGTCGCTTTGGTTTCGCTTGCGCTTAAGCTCCAACTGGCACCCCCTTTTGCTTGAGTTTCGACGCGATGCCCGCGCCGATCTGCTGGCCTGTCGTGTACGCGTCCACGTTGTTCGCGACGGTGGCGTTTACTGTCACGTTGACCTGAGCGCCGCCGCCGAAGCCGCCGCCCAGGCGGTCTAGCACGCGGGCAATGCCAGCTTCGACGCTCTCTTTGACGCTGGAACGCAGCTTTGCATCGGGCGCTACGTGTTCCAGTCCAGCTTCGCCAACGCCGATAATCGAAGGCTTGTCGAAGGATGCGCCCTTTGCATACCAGTTGACGCTGATGGACGGCAGCTTTACAACGCCGCCGATGTCGCGCCAGCTGACGTTGAAATGCGGCATGTTGATGTGCGGCAGGCTGATGCGAATTCCGCTGAAAGCGTTCTGAATCTTCCAAGGGATGCCGCTGATGAAGTTCCATGCTTCGCTGATCGGCGAAGTAATATTGCTCTTGATGCCCGAAAAAACGCCCGCGACGGTGCTTCCAAGCCCGGGAAAGCCCAGCTTCTCGCCGATGGAGTTACCGGCGTTTATGGCGTTGTCCTTGGCGTTGTTCATCTTCGTTTGGATGTTGCTTTGTATTGCCTGGAAGGCGCTACCGGCTTGCGACTTCGCCGCGTCCCAATCCCCGTTCATGGCCGCTTTCAAGGCGTTTGAAGCGGCAGAGCCGACGATTTGCCCGGTGTTCATGTCCGTTTGAATCGAATCCTTGATAGCGCCGAATTTTTCCGATGCTGCGGATTTCAGGTTTTCCCAAGCATCGGACGCGTTAGACCTCAAGCCCTCCCAAGCATCGGACGCGCCTTGTCTTATGCCCTCGAATTTCTCGCCAAGGCTGGTTTTGACCTCTTCTGCCTTGCCTGTTATGCCGTCCCAAATCCCAGACCAGAATTCCGGCACGCCTGCGAAGAAATCCTGCACGCCTTGCCATTTCTCGGAAATCCATCCCGTGAAGCCAGCCCAAAGCTGCTTGCCAGTCTCCGTCTGGGTGAAGAACCACGTAAGGCCAGCGACCGCAGCCGCGACGGCGGCAACGCCAAGCAAGATGGGGTTTGCCGCAATCAAGCCGGTGAACGAAGTCCAACCGGTCGAGAGCTTGCCGCCAAGGGTCGATGCCAAGCCGCCCGCCTTCTCGGCGATGCCGCCGAAGCCCGTTGCCGCCGTGCTTATAGCGCCGCCGCCCTCGCCGAACTTGCCCGCGAGGGAAGCGAAGCCGCCCGCAACGTCCTTGAACGTCTGGCCGATCTCAACGCCTTTTTGGAGCGTCTTGCCGATGCCGGTTGTAAGACCGCCGAACGCGACCGTCCCCAAAGCAACGTTGGTGGCCATGTCCTGCTGCTCGGGCGTTAGAGACTTGTACCAGTCCGAAACGCCCTCAAGCGCTGGCGTTACCTTCTCAAGCAAGGTCGTTCCAAGCTCAAGCGCCTTTTCCTTGAACGGCATCGCCGCTTCTCCGGCTTCGGCCATCTTCTGGTTAAGCTCGGCTTGCGCTTCGCGCGCGTCGAGCATCGTTTTATTGGTTTCCTGGTACGTCTCGCCGATGTTGCCGTAAAGGCCATCGAGCGTCTGCGTGATAAGCGAAGAGCGCTCTTGCTCGTCACCGCAGGCGGCAAGCGCCGCGTTGAAAGCGTCCTCTTTGGTCGCGCCCTGGTCTATCTGGTCGTTGAAAGCCTGCTGCGCCGCCTGGTTGCCGGAAAGCGCTGCGCTCCACTGCTCGTTGCTGGCCGTTGCCCAGTTGAGGGCATCGGCAAGACCGCCGGTGACGGTGCCGGTGTGCGCCGTCTCCTGCGAAGCTTCGACGAGGTTTTCGAGCGGTAGGGCATCGCCGAATTTGGAAAACGAGCCTGCGGCGATGTTGTTCCACTTGTCAAGCTCCTGCTGGTTGGTGGTCAGACGCGACAGGTTCTGCGCCGCTTCGGTCGCGGTGTCCTCTTCGCCAAGCAGCTTGTAAAACAGGGTATAAGAGCTTCGCGCCTGCTCGGATGTTCCGCCAGCATCCTTCCACGCAGCGTCCAGCTGGTGCGTCTGCTCGATCTGCTCTTCCTGGCTGCTGGCAAGCCCGACGAGCGCGGTAGCCGCGCCGGTGACGGTGCCGGTGATGGTCTTCCCGGCAGTCTCAAGACCTTTGCCCGCCTTTTCCAGCTTGTCGCTGTTGTCCTGGATGGTCTGGCCGAACTGGTAAAGGTTGCCCTTGGATGCCTGCGCTTCGCGACCGACGCTTTTAAGATCGTCGGAATAGCTCTCAAGCTGGTTTTCGCAGATTGCGATTTGAGCCTTAAGGCTAGAGTACTGCGCTTCCTCGCGCTCGGTGAGCGTCGCGCCGCTGCGCTTCTTCTCGTCGAGCGTCGCAAGCGCGGCCTTGTATGCATCGAGCTTCGTTTTCGTCTCGCCATAGGCGCGGTTGAGTAGCTTTTCCTTCTCAACTAGCAAATCGGTGTTGCCGGGGTCGAATTTCAATGCGCGGTTGATGTCCTTCAACGCGCCCTGCGTGTCCTTCGCCGTGCTCTGCACGCTCTTCAACGCGCCCTGCAACTCGGTCGTATCGCCGCCGAACTTGATTGTCAGTCCTTTGTACGTGACAGCCACGGTTTCACCTCTTTTCGATTATCAATGAAAGAAATGAGCGCACAGAACAGCGCACCGCGTAGGTGCGCTGGCGCTTTACGCTCACAGTCCAGCCCAGAAGGCCGCTTCGCCTTGCCGCGCCTGCTCGTCATCCTCGGCATACGCCACGGCATCGTTGACGAAGCTGTATACCTCGATAAGGTTTTGCACCTGCGCATATGACAGCGTGTGCAGGTCTTGGATGCTCAATCCGGCCTGCTGGCAAGAATAGATGTAGAGCGCGTCGCAGCTACTTTCCAGCTCCGGCGGAAGCGGCGGCATCGGATGCTTCGGCGGTCGCGGCTTCCATGTCCGCTTTTGCATTCGGAAAAAAGTTGTCCTTGATGATCTGCATCACGTCGAATGCCCAACCGCCTTCGCGCTCAAGGTCGAATTCCGATTGCGGGAAGCTGCAAACCCAATCTTCGAATGATTTTCCAAGGTCTGTCTTGTCCTTCGCCGTGGCATTGTACGTCTTCGCGAAGGCATAGAAGATTTCGAGCAGGGGCACGATGGGCGGCATGTTCGACGTTGCAGAAACCTCAATCACCATCGAAACGGCTTCGTTGATGTCCTTCGGTCGGCGGCTCCCGTCCTTGCGCTCAACGTAAAACTCGCGCGAGTATGCGATAGGGGTGAACGCATTGCAAGCAACGGGATACTTAACTCCACCAACCTCGATGATTCCGCCGTCCATTACGCGGCCTCGGTCTTAGGCTTGACGGCGGTATCAACCTGCTCGAAGAACTTATCGTAATCCGCGAGGTCGCTATACGTGTCGAGGTAGCATCCGCGCCAGCCGGTCGGAAGCGTGACGGGGCGGAACGTAAGCTCGTAATCGATCTGCGTGATGTCGGGCTTGTCCTCAAGCGTCTTCGCATCGACGGAAGCTGGCTTGCTCGTGCACTTGTAGATGCAGCGGCGCTTTCCGACGGCGTGGCCGGGCTGCTCGCACATGAAGGCGAACGGCTTAGGGGGCTTGCCGGATGTTGCAAGCACGCGGCCTTTCTCGTCGATATCGAATCCGTTGATGTCGGCCAGAAGCTCGCGAAGCTGCGGCGTGCTCTCGATGTCGTAGAGCGACCACGTGATAGATCCGCCGTTGTCCTGATACTTCTCGAGCCAAGGTTCGTTATCGCCGTAGCTCGTATCCTGCTCGATTGAAGGCTCCATCTTAAATTCGACTGCGCCCGGGATGTGAACGGGCTTCTCGTACTCGAACGTATCCTCGTCAGTAAAACGCGCAACGTGCACGTTCTTAACGCCGAAGAAACCATTTCGTGCCATGTCGGCTCCTTTCTTTATTCGGTAACGTCGATTTCGTAAGCCGTTTCGATAAGATCATCACCGTCAAGCGGCGTTACCTTTTTGCTGTAATTGAACTCTGCGGCTTCGAGCGCCGCTTCAAATCGCTTCTCAAGCTCGTAATCGCGCTCTCGCACGTAAAGCGCCACATCGTACGGCATCCATCGGTACCAAGCAGCGTTGTCCGCGCACATGCTCTCGCCGTAACCGGCTTCGATGTCGATATACGGCGGAGCGGGAAAACCGCCGTCACGGAAGCCGCCGTTAGCCCACGGAAGGCCGAACGCGTCAAGCAGCTTCGCGAGGTCTTTAAGGCTGTTCATTGCGCCCCCTTGGAGAACTCGGCGGCAACCTCCTTGTAAACTCCCTCGATGACGTGATCGCCCTCGACCTTGCCGGGATAGCTGCCGTGCTGGTTTTTGATGGCGTGGCCGTTTTCGAGCAGATGCGTAAGCTGATATTGCTTGTTGTGGACAACGCAGGTCGTGCCAGTCGCTTCGGTCTTCACGTCGGAAGACCATCCCTTTGCATAGCTTCCGCCGTGGCGCTTCTTTTTCCGGCTGCGCTCTTTCAGCAGGCGAACCGCCTTGTTGCCAGCGGCCTTGACGTTGCCTTGCAATACCTCTTCGTTGTCCTCGATGACCTCTTCGATGCTGTTGACGATAATCGCTTCCAGCTGGTCAATCTTTATACCGCTCACCGGTTGCCTACTTTCTCGACTAGAGTAAGGCGCACGTTATCGACGTTCGCCACAACCGCAGAATCGACGGCGTAGCGGATTCCCCCGAACTCGCAGAGCTTTTCGCCGCTGTATGCGCACGCGCGTACCGCGATGACGGCCTGCGGTTTAACTCCGGCCTGGGCGGCTGTGTAGTAGGCCGTCTGGCTGATGCCGTACACGTTGCAAGGCACGCGGCGGCAACGCTCCTTCTTGTGCGAAACACCCAATTCGTCGCGTTCAGAAACGGTGGCAATCAGCGTGCAAACGCCAGCCCACCCGCTCATGCCGCATCGCCGCCGTTGTATGCGGAATCTCCGCTCATGCTCGTGAGCATTGCATCGAACGACTTCATGAATCGCTCGGCATCGGGATTGTCCATGCCGAAGTTCGCCTTGACGTAAACCTTGATTGCCAACCGAACGCGTCCGTCAGAATCATCGTTCGCCTTGGCTTCGGAAACGCCGCCCGCCACCAGCTCGGCGCGGGCGGCTTCGATAACGTCAGTAATCTCTTCGTCGTAGTCGTTGACGAAAGCCGGGATGCGAAGCGCGGCGCGGCACGCATCCAACAGCTTGCCTTTAGCCTTTGCGGCCATGCCGCGCCACCTCCTTAAGCCTGCTTGATAGTGAGCTGTGCGAACGCTTCGGGGACGGCAAGAACACCGTCGAACAGAACATAACCGTCGAAGCAGCGCTTCTGGGTTCGCTGCTGGACGTAAGGCGTAACGTCGGGGCCGTCGAACATGTTTCCCTTGAACAGGTCGGGGAAGCCAGCCTTAATCACGTTGTCGGCGATTGAATCGTCCTGTTTTACAACCTTGCCGAAGATTCGACCCTGAACCGTCGGGTCATCGGTAGCCTCATTTGCAAAATAAGAACGACCGTTGGCATCCTCAAGCATGGCAATCTGATTCCAGATGGTGTTGTTATTGGCGTAGATGATGATTCCCTTAGCCGCTGCGTTGCCGTAAGAGCGGAGCAGGCTCAGCATCTTCACGATGTCGGCCTTGGTAAGGTCCTTCGCCGCCGCCGTCTGAATCTTGTTAGCGGTCGCGATACCGTAATTTTCATCAGCAAGCTTCTCGTGGACGAATGCGTTGCACGCGACGGAGAGACGTGCAGAAACCTCGGAAATGATGTACTGCTCGAAGCCGGGAAGCGACTGCGTTGCCATCTTTCGGGACATCTCGACGGTCTTCTTAATCTCCGTTCCTACGAGCGGCACGGTATCGAAGTCATTTTCCTCGATATCGGTAGGGGCTGCGCCCTCTTCGGTCTTGGCCGCATCGCCCTTCTTGATGGACTTGTGGCGCGGGAACTCGACTTGGCCGGACATGGTCGTTCGGCTGATGTCGCCGAAGAGAACTGCCGTGTTGTCGATAAGGGAGATGATCTCGTTCTGCACGGTAACGGGAACGAGGGAATCGGTGTTCGCCGTGGTCATGGTGAACTCGGCTCGCTGCTCGATTGCGTGGCGCTGCGCCGCACGCTCGGCATCGGTAAGCGCCGTGCCGCCGACAAGCTGGATGCCGGAGCGCTCGGCCAGACCCTTGACCCAGGCGCGGCGCTCCGCCTGGTCGTAATCGGTCACGTCGTAGGCAGCGCCGGAAACGCCAGCGACGTTTGCGGAACGCGCCAGCGGGACGGAATCGATGCGCTGTGCGCGGCCAGCGTCGATTGCGGCGCGAGCGTTCGCGACGGCAGCGGCGCGGGTCTGCGCGGGCTGCGCGTTCTGGGCGGTGCGCTGGTTGATCTCGTCGGTCAGCTCGGCCATGCGGGCTGCATCCTCTTCCGTCGGCTCGGTTCCGTCGGAACACTGGTCGATAAGGGCTTGCAGCTCGGCGATAAGCTCTTCGAGTGTCATAACTATTTACCTTTCTTCGCGTTAGTAATTGCCAGGCACGCTTTAGCGCGAAGCAAAGCGGCCTTCCTGCGCGCAAGCTCCTTGCGCGACTGCTCAATCACTCCGTTAAGCAGATTTCTTGCACTTATTTCGGTGTTCGGGTCGGCTGGCAAGCTGACTGCGGACACGTCATAAATCTTCTTGACCCTGGTAATCGTCGTGGTGTGCGTATCGCGGTCATACTCTGATGCGCCGATGGTGAAAGCCCACGACATGCGGGTGACAAGCCCGTTATCGACTTCCTCGAAGCGCTTTCGCGCGGAATCCGACTTCGATAGGTCGGCGGCGATGAACAAGCCGTGCTTGTCAGGCTCAACAATCAACGTGCCGTTGCTCATTCGAGCGAGCACGTCCCCGCAGTGGTCGAACTGCATAATCACGTCGCTCATGTCGGTATCCACGAAAGCGTCAGGGCTGATAATCTCGCGATATTCGGTGCCGTCCCACGGGTCTTGCCACAACACGTATGGGTCATTAAACGTCGAAGCGTAGCCCTCGACGTAGTAATCGGATTCGATGCGCTTTTCGCGCTCGCTGTCGGTCGGAAGACTTCGTAGCACCACCTGCATTGCGCGGTATTGCCGCTCATTCGGTTTGGCTGGCATCTTCACCCTCCTTTTTCTTACCGTCTATTGCGGCGATATTCGCGTTGGTCTCGGCGGCAGCCGCCGCCTGCTCCGATGTGTGCTGGCTGATTAAATCCAGGTCGATATACTCACCGCGTATCACATGACGTTCGCCGCCTGGGTAGCTCGGCGATTGGAAGACCTCGGCAACCTGATTGCCGCACCAAATCCCACGGTCGAATAGCGCCGTAGAAACGTTAAGCTTCGTTTGATTACTTGCGAACTCAAGACGATTCGCGCTGAACATAATCGAGTTGCCGTGTGCAATCTCGTTCGGCGTGAACGTCATTGCCGTGAGCACATAGCCAAGCTGCACGGCGAAGACCTCTGTTCGCCCCTCATAAAAGGCGTTGTACGTGTCCTCGTCGGCCTTGTTCATAACGATGTCTTCGTTGGAGCCGAAGAAGCGATAGGCCGCTTTCTCTATGCGCTCCATCTGCGCCGCATCGACCGTGTAGCTTTGCGGGGCGATCTGCTTTACCTCTTGATACTTGTTGTCATAAACGACGATTCCGCCGGCGTTGGACGCGCCCAACTGCTCGTTGAAGGCTTCTGCGGATTTCTTCGTATCCTCCGGGTTTCTGTTCTGCGACAGCTTGCCGATGAATCGCACCGCCGCGCCCTGCTCGATAGCCGTTTTCTCGGCTTCCTCCTGAGCATGAATCAAATCAAGCGTGGGATTGAGCACGTTGGTTCCATCGCCGAACAAATCGCTCTTGAACTGGTGCCGTGTCATAACGCCGATGCGCGACCACTCAATCAAGGTCTTATCCCCGCCAGGGAATCGAAGCTCAAGCCACAAAGCGCCGTCAACGTCGTAGGCTTCGCACTGGCTCGGCAGCACGGGATAGTAGCCAACGGACGTGATGCCGTCCCCGCCATCGACCGGGACGATCAAGCACGTGTCGCAAACGTCAAGCATCGTCGAAATGCGATGCAGAAATTGCGGCGTTGTCATCCACGGGTTCGGTTGCCATTGCAAAGAGCGCGTCCATTGCGGTTGCGCCGTTCCCGAAATCTCAGGCCGAAGCTTCGAAGCGTGGTCGGCGTTCCTCTCGATGATGGAGCGCGTCAGCTCGGCTTCGTAGATACCGCCAGACCACGACGTAAAGCGCGGCGCGTAGGCCGTGAACGTTTGGAAGTAGCCATCGACGGCTTGCATGATCGGCTTATGAAAAACAGCGTCGAACATAGAGCGCAGAAGCGTTGGTTTTCGCACGTTTTAACCTCCAATCATGCTTTGGTAATCGTCCATCATGTCTTTGAGCACTACGAATGCATCGCATTCAGCCGCCCAAGCGTCGATACGGTTGCGCGGGTCTTGGTTCTTCTTGTCGGGCGCGATGTTTCCGTTAGCGTCGTTGCGAATCATCACGTTGGAACGGCACCATTCCGCAATGGGGTTCTGGTTGTCCACGATGCGGTTTTCCTTGTAGAGAGCGCGAAGCTCCTTCATAGGCATCGACAAGGTTTGCGCACCCTGGATAACCTTCTTGAAGTTGTCGGCTCCGAAATAACCTTCATACGCTTCGACCGTCGGAACGTCCCGCATGTGCCACGGGTCGTAGCCGCAGGCAACCGTATAGATGCCGTGCTTTTCCTGAATCTCAGTGACCCAATCCAGCACGTCGCGCTTGTCGATGATCGGCGTTGCCGACGTTCTGAGCAGACCACGGGCAATCCAGGCATCGTAAGGCACGCCGTCGCGCCCGCCGCGCCGCCCCTCGGCTTCCGCCTGCTCCAAAGCGCGAAGCGGAATCCAGGCCATGTGCATCGCGTAAATGTTCTCGTCGTTCGGGCGCATCATGAGAAGGCACGCCGCCGTTAGGTCGGTCGTATCCGAAGCGTCAACGCCCAGCACTGCATAAGAAAAAGACCCGTCGGACGGGTCGAAAGTTGCTTCGTTGTGAATTTCAGACCATTTGAGCCAAGCTTGGCTCTGGTTCTCGATTAGGTTGAAGTCTTTTACTAACAGCGTCGGTAAAAACGTCGGGTCATCGAGCGCTTTTGAGACGTTTTCCCTGAGCGATTTCAAGGACTTGATTAACCCAAGTCCAGGATTCGCCTTAATCCAACACTTCTCGTCTTTCCATTCCTCGCGCTCGTCAAGCTCGAAGATGAAGGCTATGAAATGCTCGGCTTTTTCGCCCGATGCTTCGCCGCTTAGCCATTTGGCGGCGTATTCGTACTGAGCATCGAAGATGCCGCCGCGAACGAAACCGTTGGTCGTGATTTCCAAGACCAGCGGTTGCCGTCTGGCCGAAATACCTTGAATCGTCAGGTCGTAAAGGTCGCGGTTTCGCATAGCCGCCAACTCGTCCACGATTGCGCCTGAGATGTCCAGGCCGTCAAGGTGATTCGTGTTGGCGGAGAGCGCTTTGATTGACCCCATGTTGAGGTCGCAGTAAAGGTCGCTCACGCGCTTTCGCACGTGCTTTGCAAGCGCAGGCGATGTCATCACCATACGCCAGGCATTGTTGAAGCCCTTCGCCGCCTGGTCGTGAGCCGTAGCGACGTTGTAGACCTCTGGTGCTCCCTCGTCATCATTTATGAGCAAGTCCAGCTCGATTGCAGACGCAAGCGCGGTCTTGCCGTTCTTGCGTCCCATAATCCAAAGGACTTCGCGATACTGACGCAAGCCCTCGGCATCCACGAAGCCGAAGATAACGGACAAGATAGCGAGCTGGAATAACTCAAGCTTGAACTTTCGCCCAAGCTTGCCGCTTGGAAGTCGGCAAAACGTCTCGATAAAGGTAACGTGCTTCGCCGCGAACTCTTCGCGGTAATGGTACGGATAAAGCGGGTCTGTGTTGTCCAGGTCGCGCAGCACGCGCTCAGCGACCTGATGCATCTTCTCGCAAGCGGTGATCTCACCGTTGAGGATGCCACCGAAGTAGCTTCGTATCGCCCGCTCGCAGCGTCCCGCGCCGCTCCACTTTCCTTTAGCCGCCGAAGCGCGTTTCGTTAAGGTAGTCAATGAGGGCATCGCCTGCGGTGCTACCAGACGGCATCATGTCGGTGAGCTGCTTGATGCCGCGAGAAAACGTGGTGAAAAGCCTGTTGTAAGCGCTGAAACCCGGATGCTCGCGCAGGCCGGATTGACCGCCGCCGTTGTCGTACTCCGTGAAGATGCTCTCATGCATCAGCTCGCGGCGGGCTTCGTCAAGCTTCACTTTCAAAAACGCGATATTGGACATCAGCGGAAGCACGGCGCTTCGCTTTTCGTCGGGGATAGCGTCCTTAGTGAGCCGTTGGAGCTTTTTCAGCTCGCTTTGGTAACGGCTCTCGATTGAAGCGGTGCGCTTCTTCGGGGGGCTTTCCGTGGCTTTCGGCAAAAGGTCGTTACTTTCGCACACTTTCCGCTTCGGCACAAGACCACCCCCGTTCTGAAATCCGTCACACGCAAAATTCTATCTTCCGGCGTTGGTGCCCTAGGCTGGGTGCCTTGGTTTTCGACCGGGGGGATAGCTTCGGTGCTGTGACCTGCTGTTTTGTTTTCTGTTCTGATTGACTGGCCGTTTGTGCTCAGTCTATGTTTTCGTTTGTCAACGAAATCAAGTTGCCGTCCTCGTCAAAAGCGAAGCCTTGCCTTGTGCTGCCTTGCCTTGCCCAGCCATGCACCTTCTTGTGGCAGAGGTCGCAGAGCGAGACGAGGTTGCGCGGGTCGGTCGCTATGTTCGGGTCTGTGATGTTCGCTGGCGTTAGCTCGATGATGTGATGCACCATCGTTGCCGGTGTAGTGATGCCAGCCTTCAAGCAGTGCTGGCAAAGGTAAGCGTCACGCTGTAAGGCAAGCTCTCTTGCTTGCTCCCAATCGCGCGAGTGGTAGAAGCGATACGAGAAGCCTTTAGCCATCGCGAATCCTTCCAACAAAAAAGGGACGCGAACCGCAGTCCGTGTCCCTTTCGAAAATCCACCGTATCGAAATATAGCGCAAACCGAAAAGTGATGACAAGTACCAATCTCAAATTTCTTTGAGAGCGGCAAAGCCCACCTCGTCGATATAGCGGAATCCAGCGTTGCATAGCTCCCTGCACCATTGGCGCGAGCACTGCATCACGTCGGCTATATCATCCCACGGCATCGCTTGCAGATAGGCCATGCACAGCGCATCGGCGTAGCGGTTGCCTTTGATCTTAGCCAAGCCGCCGCGATCGTCTGCGCCGTATAGCAGCGCCGTAGCTTCGTCAAGCAATGCTTCACTGTCGCTGATGCGTTGCTTTAGCCTGCCTTCAAAATCAATGCGGCTGTTAATCGCATCCATGGGGTCAGAGCTTCCACCACCGCCGCCAGCGGTGTAGCTCTGTGCCTTGGCTCCCTCGCGAGCCTTAAGGCGGGCTAGCATCTCCCGTGCGTGTTCGATGCTAGACACCTCGTCGCGGATGACCTCGAAGTATTCTTTGGCATCCATCGGCACCGCTCCTAGTCGATGCCGGTAGAGCCGAAGCCGTCCGTACCGCGCTCGGTGTCGGTCAGGCTGGCAACCTTAACGAGGTCGCACGGCACGAACGGCACAACAACCATCTGGCACACTCGCGAGCCTTTCGGCAGAAACACCGTGCCGCAGCTCAGGTTGACGAGCGGTGCGCACACCTCGCCACGGTAACCGCTATCGATTACGCCAACCGAATTGCGAAGCGTAACCCCGAAGTGAGCGCCAAGACCAGAGCGCGGGAAGACCAGGCCAACGCATCCGCTAGGAATCTCACAGGCGAAGCCAAGCCCGCAAACCGCGCTGGCGTTTGGCTCAAGCCGCACGTCATCCGTGATGCAAAGGTCGAACCCCGCATCGCCACCATGCGCATAGCGCGGCAGCTCGGCACCGTCGGTAAGAACAACGTTCATCTTGCGTCCTTGCATTTCATCAGCTCCTTAAAAGGGAATGTCTTCGTCATACACATCGGGATAGGCTGCGGGCTGCGGCGTGGCCTGGTATTGCGGCTGCGGCGCTGCCGCCTGGTAGCCTTGCTGCTGTTGGCGTTGCGCTGTCATCGTCACCACGTTATCGACGATCACTTCAAGCTTGCTGCGGCGCTGGCCGTCCTTTTCCCACACGCTCTGGTGCAGATACCCGATGATTGCCAGACGTGCGCCCTTTTGCAGCAGGCCGTTTCCGTACATCGCTTCTCCGCGCTTGCCGTACATGATGCAGTCAACCCAGCTCGTCACGTCCTTATAGCTGCCATCAGACTGCTTGCGGCTCTTGCTCACCGCCAGCGAAAAACTGGTGATTGCAAGCCCGTTGTTGGTGTATAGCACCTCGGCATCTTGCCCAAGATTGCCGCTCAGCGTCACGCTGTTCAGGCTATCGCTCATAGCTACCTCCCGTAACAATTGCCAGCGCGAGAAGCGCCAGGATTGCCATTGCCGTTGCCACGCAGGGAAACACCCAAGAGAACCAGCCACCAGTGAAGAGGTTGATGAACAGCTCGGTAAGACAGAACATCAGAAAGAAGAAAGCAACGGTAGCGATTACCGCAACAGCCGTTAGCAGTGCGGCGGCAAGCCTTACCTTTCGTACTGCCTTTTCAAGATCACTACGCTTCATTGCTACCTCCAAGAGCTTTAAGCAGCTCGTTTCTCTGTCGCTTGCTCAATCCTCGGATTCGGCGGCTCTGTGCGATTCGAAGCCGCTTCATAAGCTTCTGCGCTCGCGACAGGGCATAGCCCGGAAGCGACCTTATGAGCGATTCGATGGGCATTCGCAGAATTGCATCGTTGCCATCGTCGGCAAGTCTGAAAACGTCATCGACGCTCATTTCACCGCTCGCAAGCTTCGTTTTAACTTCTGCACGCTCACGGCGTGCCTTTAATGCTTTATCGAGGTTTTGGCGGCGCTCTTCTTCGGTCAAAATAGGCACCATTTTTAGAACCTCCTGATTCTTACTTTAGATACGGCGGTTTGCTTTCCTGAAACCGTCGGTTTCTTGGCTTGACCTCGCTTTATCGCCCTGCTTGGCGAATCTGCGAAACCAAGCCGTTTACACTCCGTTTACACACCTGATTTCAGGCTTTCGGCGAACTCGTCGAACGCCTTGGCCGCTGCCGCGTCGCGTCCGGGCATCAGGTGCGCGTATAGCCTTAGCGTGGTCGCTTCGTTGGCATGCCCGAGCCTTGCCGCAAGCGTCTTGAGGTCAACGCCGTTGGCTAGGCACCACGTCGCGTGCGTGTGCCGAAGCGAATGGAACGTGCAAGCCTTCGGAAGCCCGCAGCGGTCGCGCGTGCGGCTGAAAGCCTTTGATACGGTCGTAGGGCGCATGAACGAGCCATCGACGCTCACCAGTGCCGAATCGGGCGTAAATCCGTCTGAAAAGCCGTCCTGCTGCTCCATGAAGCCGTAAACGCGGCTCCACTCGCGCTCGGTCAGCGACACTTGGCGCGGCTTCTTGCTCTTGGTCGTGTTCGACCTCACAACGCCGCCGCCGGGCGGCTCAAGCGCTGTGCCGCAAACGAGCACGTAGCCTTGCGCCTTGTGCAAGTCCCTGCGACGAACCGCGCAGACCTCGCCGACGCGCATACCCGTATGGAGGGCGAACCAGGCGGCGAACGAGTAGGCGGCTTCGCGCATTGTCTGCTTGTCGCGCTTCGCCGGGTAAAGGCGATCGCTTATCGCTGCGTCGAGCACCTGGAAATCCCACTCGTCGATTACCACCGCTTCGTGCCTTTGCTCGTCGGGCTTGGCTACCATAAGCATTGGGTTTGCGTCGCATATTCCGATGCGAACCCAATAGCTGAAAGCACCTTGCAAGAAGTTGTGGACGCTAACGACGGTGTTTTGCGAAAGCCCTTGACCTCCAAGCTCTTTCGGCACCATCAAGCGCCGCTCGAAGCTGTTCAGCTCGTAGGCCGTCAGGTCGCGTGCGGCCTTGCCTTTGAGGTAGCGGCCAACGTACGACCGCGTGAACAACGTCCATCGCTTCACCGTGTTGACGGCTGCGCTCTTGGCTTGGCGGTCTGCGATGTACTCGCGCAAAAGGTCAGCTATAAGCGTGCTCTTGATCTGACCGTCGAACGTGAGCTGCGAAGCCCAGGCATCGGCCAACGCTTGCGCTTCCTCGCGCGTCGCGGCATCGGGAAAGCTTCGGCGCGGCCTTATCTGCTTGCCTTCCGGCGTGCGCCCAAGGTACGGTTGCGCATACCAAACGCCCTTGCCGTCCTGCTTGACCTCAATGCTCATGGTGATCATGGCGCCGCTGCGATTTCGCGACCTGCTCGCAAATGATTCCCGAAACCTGCGATAGCTCTTTGAGGCATGAACGAAAAGCAGAGCGCTCAATGTTGCTAACTAGCGGTTTTTCGTTAACGTCGATGAACACATGAACATGAGCAGATCCGTTGGCGTTGTCAAACGAAAATTCTTCGCCGCATCCGTCGTAGTAGGCGAAAACCTTAATCATCGCCCTGCTCCTTTTCAGCCGCCTTCTTTGCCTTGCGCATGTTGAACCTTGCCACCAAGATGAACCAGATGCACACGGCCAGCAGGCAGCAGAAGAAGGCAAGGAAGCCGAAGCCCGCTCCGAAGATGAACCCTACGGCGATACTGGCAACAAGCATGGCGAACGGAATGATTGCCAGCACGCACCCAATCATCGTCATCGACGCTACTTCGAAATCTTCCTTGGTCTTAAGCTCTTTCATTTCGTCCCTCCAAATTCCGGTGAATCACTTCGACGGCATCCGCTACGCCGTCGAACCAGCAAATCAAATCGTCGTAATCGACTTTCGAACTTTCGCGCCCGCGCTTTTCGCATGTCGCGATGCGCTTGCTGATGTCCTGAGAGACAACGCAAAGGTTGTCTAAGACCTTTCGGTCGTGCCTAATCGTCATCGTCGGTCACCCACTCTTCGTAATGGTTTTCGCGCATGAACTCGTCGAAATCAGCTTCAAGGCTCTCGCTTTCGTAGCCTTGCCATCCCCAGAACTCGCTTATGTACGGTTGGCAATCGCGGCATGAGTAACGCTTCCAAAAATCGCCCATCCAAAGGCCGCTTTCCTTGATGATGTGCGGCGTGCCCTTTGGAATCGTCTTGCCGCAATACGCGCACACGTGCGGCTTGCGCGTTCTTTTAATCGCCTTCGGCGCGTTGTAAAAGCTGCTCCCGCTCATGACCGATCACATCCCAAAGCGTCAAGCATGTTGCCGATGCACTCGCGAGCCTTCTTCAAGTCCTCAACGCCGTTCTTCTCTTTCCAGCGCCAGAGGTACTTGAAAGTGCATCCCTGCATGTAAGCGATGTAAAGGTCGGTGCCAAGCATGGATTCCATCGCTTCTTTGCATTCGATGCCCGTGTAGCCTTGGTAATGCGACGGCTTGGTTACCGGGTTGGCGGCATCGGTCGTTTCAGCCGCCGTCTGTTCCTCGTCGGGATTGCTCAAGTCTCCGACGCGATTAACGTAAGAACTCACCATGATCACTCCCTTTATCGGTCAAGCCACTCGACAACCCATAAGACGAAAGCCCACAAAAACGGCTGGACATTCTTATCATCAGCCCCGCCAGCAAACCCAATGAATCCATCCGAATTAAACGAGATTGCTTCGCGACCTTTGAAGTAATCGCCATCGACGCAGATAAAGGCTGATTCGATTGTTTGGCCGATGTTTTTGCCCACTTTGATTTTCGGAGCGTCGTTCTTCCTGTGGGCGAGATGCATTTGAAGCGAGCCTTCTTCTTCGTTATGCTCGGCAAGCTTGATGCCAATCAGTGCTTCTAACGCGTAGATATCATTCCCGGTGACGTCGCTGTAATCGAAAAGATAATCAGCAAACAGCTTGCGCGCTTCGTCGCGAGTTATAGATTCCTTGGCATATAATCCGCCAGGCGGATATACCGCAGACACGTCCGCCTTTTCAGCCGATTCGCTCATTTCCCGCGCTCCTTCCTTGCTTGCCACCACATGCGAAGCACTTCACGCAATGTCGGGTTTACTTCCTTGAATGTCTCAATGCTTACGTCTTCAAGATTGAGGGTGATGTAACCGGATGTGTACTTACGGTCTGCGAAATACTTCTGCATCTCGTCGGCGTATACGTTTCGCCATGGGTTTTTCCGGTCTTGTTCTTGGATTGGCGGGAAATCGGCAGGTTTATAGACCTGCGGTGCAGGAATAGTGCGGCCTTGGCGCTCAGCTTGAAGCTCAATGCAATCTCGCATCATCCGAGTTGGAGCGAGAATTGGTATGCCTGTCTGTTCCGAAAGCTCAATCAGCGCTTGCGTCTTTCCGCTTTGGCGATGACCGACGATGAAGATCGTCGGACGCTTGCACAGTACTTCGAAGCTCGCTTCGTCACGCGTGATTAAGCGCTTATCCGATAAGCTCATTGCCCCTCACCTCCTTTGGCTCGTCCTTCTTCGTTGCCCTGCACTTCCAGCAGGCATCGCGATTGGCAATGAACCAATCAATCGGTCGCTCTTCGCTGCAGTAAGGGCAACGGCGCTTGCGAACCTTGTTGACGCAACTTGAGTAAGACATGTTTTCCACCGCTTAATGTTGAAAACTTGTTAGTAACTTAGCCCATTGTTGAAAACCTGTTGATAACCAGTTGAAAACTGCTTTTGAAACATCGAAAACGGGCTTTGAAATCGCGCGAAAACTTGTGCGCCCAGAAAGAAGTACCAAGAAAGATAACCTTGCTTGTCGCTCAACCTAACAAGCGAGTTGGCGGTTTTGGGTTTGGGTTGGGTTGAAGACCCAACCCAAAACCGCCTTTTGTCTTGTTATGTTTTGTATTGTTATGGTTAGCCCATACTAAAACCGATGGTTTTGCGTCGGTTTCTCCCTTAGTCATCGTGAAAGCACCTCTTGACCTGCTAGTTTGCCGCTTCCGGCCTGTTCTTTCGCGGCCTGCCGCCTTTAGCGCCGTTGACGCGCTGTTTGCCGAAATAGAGTGCGTTATCCGTCATGCTCTCGTTCTCGATGCGGCCTTTTCCGTCGCGCACCAGCAGGCCGATTTCAAGCAGGTACATGATGAAATCCCTGCATTCTGCGACGCTCTGCACTTCGTCGAACGTGCCAGGAAGGTACATTTCAAGGGCGCTCGCAAGCACGATCCAATCTTCTTCCGTCTCGATTGAAAGCGCATGGTGCTTCGTGCTCGCCAGGATTTCGCAGAGGTTCCAAAATGTTCCTTTGGCATGATTGCCGTACTTGAGCGCCAAACGGCGCAGCCTGAAATCTTGCGAAGCGTTAGCGTCGTGCTTGAACCATGCCATCGGGTCTTGCGCCTTGTTGTACGCTTCGCTAGCAATCATCGTCATCGTCTTCACCTCCCGTCGTTAATCCATTGCTCGTCCCTTGCTGGTGCCAGCCGTCCCACAAGCAGTGGCCAGCATCTCGGCAGTTTGTCCAGATGACCGACCCGCGAAAGCCGCACTTGCTCTTGAGCTTTTGGCCGTAATCGAGCAAATACAGCTCAAACGGGCACGCATCGGGCGTTGGCAACGGCGGCTCGTCGAACAGGTCGAGGGTTAGTTGGTCAGCGCTGTTCGAGCTGCTGCACATAGGCTTTGCATGCCGTTTCGGCCGTCGCGAGAACGAAGCGCTCCGGCGTGATCTCGTCCAGCTCGTCAGATGCCAGGATGTCGCGCACGGCAAGCACCGGCGTACCCAGGAAGATAAGCGCGAGGTCGGTATCAATCCTGATTTGCTCGCCGGTCTTGCCGTTCACAACGGCAATCGTGCCATCAAGTTTGTTGATGTAGCGAGCGACGGCATCAAGGAACTGGACTGCTTCTTTACGCTTCATGGTTGTTCTCCTTGTCGTAGATGGATTTGCGAAGTTCGATGTTCAAATCCGGATGCCGCTCAAGCAGCCAACGGCTTAATAGCGGCGTATCCGTGTTGTTGATGGCGTAGACGTGCTCAAGCCCGTTTCCGTCGTGGAACGGCACGCCCACAAGCTCGCACGTGCCTTCGTAGCGCTGCTTCTCAATGAGGTATTTGGTGCTCACGCGAAGGCCGCGTTGGTCGATCGCGAGCGCCGTTAGCTCGATTTGCCGCAGCGCTTGCGGATTGAGCTTGCACCACGTTTCGAAAAGCTCTTGCCGGTCTTTGAGCTTGAGCGGCACGGGATACACGGCCATTCGCTCTTGATGCATCACGCTTTCGAGCGGCTGCGTGTAGTCCTCAACGTCCATGGCGTTTCCTCGCTTCCCGGCTCATGAAGCGCCTGAAAGCCGCTTCCGCGACATCGCGCGGTGCAGATGCCGGAACGGGCAAGGTGTGGCGCGTGCGCACGTCTCCGGTGCCGCTAGCGCCCGGGTGGCGGGCTTGCTCGATGACCACGCAGGCAACCCAGAAGCCGTTAGCGTCGCGGTCGAGATAGCCCCTCATTTGCACACCTGGCTAACGAGAAGCCACAAAACTCCGATGAACATCGGGAAGGCCACCCACCCGCAGTTGAGCAGGTCGAACAGCCAGAACATGAACGCACAGGCGGCCATGGGAAGAACGCCGGACATCGCGAGACCGAAACCGATGTAGCAAACCCACTTGAAAACCAACGGTTTTCCTGCTAAAAAGTCATCGTCATCACTGTGGAAGGTTTTGACATTGCCCGTGCCTGGTTGCCGCCAGGTGCGGGCGCTTTCGTTTCGCAAGCCTGCATCATGGATTCGACGCGCTGGTAAAACCCGCGCTGCGCAGTACTCAGCTTGCGCCGGTTTTGCTTTGTCGAAACCACGATGCAAACCGCTGGTTTGCTCATGGGTTTCATACGGTTCATACATTTGAAACCCCTCCTTTCTTACTTGCTTAACCAGATTCCAAAGGCAACGGCACTGGCAATGAATGTCCAGATGCCAGCAATGGTCAAAAGCGTGTCAACCGTTTCCACTAAGCAACCTCTTCCCATCCCATCAGCTCGTTAGGGCTGATGTGCGCCACTCGACAGATAGACATGATCTTGTCAGCGCCGGGAATATAGCCATCGCCGCTCTCGTACTTGACGACGGAATCTTTGGAGATTCCGGCGCGTCGCGCGAACTCGTCCTGTGAGATATCGAGCTTCGCGCGGGCTGCTCGCAGGTTCGCTGCGAACACCTCCTTGTTGAAACCCATTGCGTTTCCTCCTTTCTGCATTGAGTCAGTCTTTGGCTACTTGCTTGTCAAGTAGCCAACCCGTATATTCCTAGGGTTCGCCCTAGGAATAGTGCCGGATAGGAAGAAACCTTCCTGGCACGCATTGCAGTATAAGCGACATCCTTCCTATTGCAAGAGGAAAATAAGAAAATATTTGCCTATCATCGTTAGACGGTTTAGAATACACGGCAGAAAGCTGCCTACAAGGAGGTGCAAAATGGAGCTTGCTATTAAGGAAATAAGAAAGAAACTTCACCTTTCTCAAAGTGATTTCGCTGAAGCTGTAGGCGTCTCTATGCGCACTGTGGGTTCATGGGAACGCGGCGAATCTTTTCCCAATGCTGAGCAGGTATGGAATTGCGCTTTGGCTCTTGGGTGTTCGCCAAATGAAATTCTTAGCTGGGATGAAAGCGATCGCAGTCATGAACCTCTATCGGATGACGAGCAAGAAATTGTTGATAACTATCGCGAAAGCTCGCCGCAATGGCAGCAGAACATAGCGATGACGGCGAAAGCCGCAGCTTGCGATTCGAAAAAGAAATAAAAAAGCCCCGAGCAACCGACCAAAGCGCAACGGGGCAATACCTAAAAGGCAAGGTGATTTTAGCATGCCAAAAGGCACTCGTGCCGCGATTTACGCGCGGTTTAGTTCGCATAACCAGAGAAGCGAATCAATCGATATCCAAGTAGAAAAGTCGCGCGAATACTGCGCAGAAAACGGCCTTGACGTTGTGCGCGTCTATAGCGACTACGCGCAAACAGGCCGCGACGTGAAGCGCGTAGAGTTTCAACGCATGATGGAAGATGCGAAACTAGGCATCTTTGATTACGTTGTCATATACAAGGTAACGCGAATCATGCGCAACAGGGATGAAATGGCGCTTGCGCGAATCAGGTTGCGCAAGGCTGGCGTTGAAATCCTTTACGCCGGGGAAAGCCTTGGCGAAGGCTCAACGCGCGTCTTGAATCTCGGAATGCTCGAAGTGCTCGCAGAATGGGAAAGCGCCATCGACAGCGAGCGAATACGCGACGGCATACAGAAGAACGCAGCACGGGGAATGGCGAACGGTCGCACGCACTACGGATGGGACATCGTAGGCGGCTATTACCAGATTAACGAGCGCGAAGCCGCCGTGATGCGCCGCATGAAAAACATGCTCTGCTCAGGCTCGACCGTTGCGGAAATCACGCGATCCGTGGCGGGGGAGCGCGGCAAGCGCGGCAAACCGTTAACGCACAACACAATCTCAAAGCTGCTTAAACGCGAACAAAACTGCGGTGTGTATGATTATGCAGGTGTGCGCATTGAAGACGGGATGCCTGCGCTTTGGTCACGCGAAGAGCAAGACATGATCAACAGCATGCTCAAGTCCAACGGTAGAAAGCACAGCAAGACCGCCACCACGGACGATTACCCGCTTAGCGGCAAGCTTTGGTGTCCAGAGTGCGGCCAGTTTTACACCGGCACAAGCGGCACATCAAAGACGGGTCGCGTATATCACTATTACCGCTGCAAGAAATGCCGTCGAACGTTTAGGCGCGATGTTGTTGAAGATGCCGTGCTCGATGCCATATATGAGACCGTCAAGCAAGATGACATGCGCCAGCGAATCATCGAGGGCATGGCGCTATACCAGGAAGAAAAAGAAGAAGATTGCGAACCGGCAAGCAAACAGATTGAACGCGAGATTAAGCGCATCGACGCAGCCTTTGAACGCATCTGGCAAGCCATAGAAGACGGCATAGCGCCCCCAGGCGGCAAAGAGCGCGTCGATATGCTCAGGACGCAGAAAGAAGCCTTAGAAACAGACTTGCGCGAAGCAAAGGCCAGGGAGGGCGCGAACATAACGGAAGAAGCGTTAGCATCGTGGTTAGATCACATAGCAGAAGAGCCGGATACGGAACAGATACTTGATATGTTCGTCAAGATGGTTGAGGTTGACGGTGAGCAACTAAACCTTTACTTCGCTTTCGACTATTGGGATGACGATTTCATGCCACAAAAAAAGACGAACCCTAAAAAGGGTTCGCCTAATAATCCAATGGTGGAGCCTAGGGGGATCGAACCCCTGACCTCATGGCTGCCAGCCATGCGCTCTCCCAGCTGAGCTAAGGCCCCGAATCAGGTGCGTTGACTATTATACGGAAACCGTTTCAGCGCGCAACCCCCTATTTTGAAATTTTTTCGGCATAGTTTTTGGGCTGGTCGTGCTTGATTCGCAACCTTATCCGAACACTTCGATTTCGTTATCGAACTCAGCCGGACATGTACGGCTGAGTCTGGGAAAGTGCCTTTCCGGAGACGAGGGAGCAGGTCCGTCTCCTGTTCGCCCTGTTCGGTTCGTGTGGTTGAGATCGGTGAATCCTCTTCTGGCGGCTAGCGATAACAGGTTGCGGTCATGCGGGCTACCTTGCGGCCCGTGTTGTCGGACACGTCCACCGTGTAAAAGCCAAGCTTCCTTCCCGACTTGTCGACGTTGCATTCGGCGATGAGCTTGTCGCCCTTGGCCCCGCTGAGGAACTCGATGGTGTTGCTTACCGAGACCGTGGGCTGCTCGTTTACGTTGCAGGCGATGGCCAGGCAGAAGTCGGCAAGGGTGAATATCGCCCCGCCCATGACGCCGCCTTGGGCGTTGTAGTGGATCTGCTCGAGCGGCATCTCGCAAACGGCGTGGCCGCGGGCTGCTTCGACGACGGTGCAGCCTGCAGCCTCCGTGGCGAACTTGTCGTTGGCGAAGAATTCGCGGACCTGATCGATGGTGGGGTTCTCGGGGAGCATGGGCATCCTTTCGATGGTAGCGGGTGAAAAGCAGCGCCCTCCGATGCTTTTCGGAGGGCGCGTGGTGCCTTGCGGCGGTTATTCAGCTGGCGTTGCGATGGTGCCGAACAGCTCGAGCCATTCGCCGTCTTCCACGGTGATGGTTTGCGTACCGCCGCGCAGCAGGGGCTTGGAGTCGGTGATGGAATCATCGTCGAAGTCCAGGTCTTTCATGACGTAGGCGGCATAGTCCTGCGAGGCGTTGTGCGGCGCGTCCGGGCTGACGGTGATGGTGTAGGTTCCCGCGGGAATGTCCTGGCCGACGCGGTACAGGCCGCTGGCGTAGGGCGCCTGCGGCTGGAAATCGGCTTGGTCCGCGGGAATCATCAGCATGCTTTTGGCGTTGGGCATGAACACGACCACCTGGCCTTTTTCCAGGTCGGCGAAGTAATTGCCCGTGTAGGTGACCGCCGTGCTCATGCTATAAGTCCCCGATCCCTCGGGGGCGAACAGGTAGCATTCCGACTCGGTCGAGGGGTTTCCCTGAAGGAAGTACAGGCCCTCGTCGATGTCGCGGCCTACCACGTACACGCCCGGGGTGGCCTTGCCCTCATCGTCGATATCGCAGGGCAGGTCGCCTGCCGCCTCCTTGATGTCGGAGAGCGTGAACCCGCCGTAGTAATCGCTATCGGGCAGGTCGTCGGGGTCGTAGCCGTACGGCAGGTCGTCGAAGTCGAACGAATGCACGCCGTCGGCGCGGCTGTGAAGCGAATCGGCCACCATGCCTACTGTGGCGAAGCCCACGCATCCGCCAAGCCCCATGAGAAACGCCAGCGCGCAACCCAAAAGCACCCAGGGCCACTTCTTCGCGGGTTTCGGTGCGGCAGCGGCATAGGGGTTTGCGGGCGGCTGCGGGGCGCCGTAAGAAGGTTGCGTATAGGGCGCCTGCGGGGGAACGGCATATCCGGAAGGCTGCTGAGTGGCCTGTTGGTCGTTGCCGGGCGCCTGCGGGCGGTTATCAGGGGTTTCGGGCTGTTCGCCTTGCGGGGGCGTTTGTTGAGCAGATTCGTAGGGATTGAAATCGGAGTTGTTGCGAGGCTGGTTCATGGAAGCGCTCCTAACGGTTTGTTCCCGGCTATCTTAGCACGCAGCCTCGGAGACAGGCTTGTTTGTTAACGTGATGGCATTGCGGGGGCATGCCGCATCGCACAGGCCGCAGCCTATGCAGTAGCGCCAATCGAGGGAAAGCGCGCCGTCTTGGGCGTCGGGCAGTAGCGCCCCGGTAGGGCAGGCTCGGGTGCAGCGCAGGCATCCCTCGCAGGCGTCGGCGTTGATTTCGGGCAGGGAAAGCTCCACCCGCGCAGCCATATCGGCCTGGGCGTCAAGCGCCTGCAGCAGCAGGTTGCGCGATGTTCCCATGACGCGCTTCACGCGCCCGTGCAGCGCGAATTTGTTGAATTGCGTGCCGTTTCCCAGGTCAAGCCGCTGATGGGCGGCGAGCCGTTCGTTTTGCTCGCGCAGCGTTTGCAGACGGGCGTCGGTGCGTTCGCGCATGGTGCCCGATGCTGCATCCTTGAGCTGCGAGATCATGTCGGTGAACAGACCGCGGCGGTCCCCGTCGGCGCCGGCGTTGGCAAGCCCGGCGAACAGGCCCTCGTCAGCCGCCTGGGGCAGCGACGCCGCGAACCCGACGTTGCGCTGCGTCCATTCCTCGGCCTGGGCGATGCGTTCGGCGTAGAGGCTTTGCGCAGGTCCGCCCGCCTTCTCGCAGGTTTCGCAATGCTCCATATCGATGGCTACCTGCACGTCGGCCCCTTCGGCCAACAGCGCCGCCCACAGTTCGGCCGGCAGCATGGCCAAGCAGGGGAGCACCACCACGTTGCTTGCGGGGTCGTCCTGCTCCGACACGTTCTCGGAGCAGGTGAGGATGACCGGCCTTGAACCCATGGCGGCCCGTCGGGCGCCGGCATGAGCCTGCGTGAGCGTGAAGCTTATGGCTGCGAACGCATCGCAGGTTCCCTGGCAGATGCCGCACATCGAGCAAGCGGCATCGTCAATGACGGGCGGCTTTCCTTCGGGAAAGGATAGGGCGCCTTTCGGGCATGCTTCGCCGCAGCGCGCGCAATCGGCGCCCCGGGTGCGTATGCACAGATCCCGCAGCACGAGGATGCGCTGCGGGATCTGATACGGCTGTTGTTCGTTGGTTTCGGTCAACAGGAGCCTTTCGTGCTCAGGTTATGCGCCGAAGACCTGCTCGGTCACCTGGTCGATACGGGCGAGCACGTCTGCGCGCGACATGAGTTCGATGGACTCGAACAGCGGCGGGGAGACCATGTTGCCGCACACGGCCACGCGCA
>ERZ1034917.371-NODE-371-length-42203-cov-54.648738_pt1 | contig 42203 bp, 67 predicted proteins | sample MGYA00520605_ERZ1034917 | MGnify/ENA primary metagenome ERZ1034917 (study PRJEB33766, sample SAMN09781784) | gut metagenome | biome: gut microbiome | host: Homo sapiens | place: Madagascar | study: EMG produced TPA metagenomics assembly of the PRJNA485056 data... | reverse complement strand
GGAGCATCAAGTGCCACAGGCGACTGCGGAGCATCAAGTGCCACAGGCTACAGAGGAGCATCAAGTGCCACAGGCTACAGAGGAGCATCAAGTGCCACAGGCTACAGAGGAGCATCAAGTGCCACAGGCGACTGCGGAGCATCAAGTGCCACAGGCTACAGAGGAGCATCAAGTGCCGACAATGCAACGGCAGTTGCCATTGCATGGGGAGCTTGTTCCAAAGCTAAGGGAGTGATCGGCTCTCACTTGGTTTTCGCTGACTGGGAGTACAACGGTGATGCAGATGATGACGATTGCGAAAAAGCAGATGCAGGAATTGATTCATGGACTTTCAAGGGTGCGAAGATGGTTAGAGTTGATGGCGAAACCATCAGAGAAAATACATGGTACACACTTAGAAATGGGGAGGTTTTAGAAGCACAATGACGCAGAAAGAGCTGAGAAAGAAGTACATGCAGATCATCAAGACTGAGGTATATCCGTGTAGCAGAGAAATGCAGGAGTTTTCAAAAAGAAGATGCGGCTACATTGTAGAGCTTACAGACGGTAAGATCATCAGATTATACAAGCCAAGAAAGCATGTTCCGTATGATTTCACTGAGATTATGGACAAAATTACCAGATTAACGTTGTGCCTTGAAGGTTTCTGCAGGTGCAAGACATTTGTGCAGTATTTCGCATCATCAAACGATTGTGATCTGGTGCAGGAAGTTACCTTTTCTGGTGTAGAGCCAGAGTGGATGAAAGAAAAGGCAGCTAGAGGACAGGAAAGAAATAGTGAAGATATCCAGAGAATCATTGATGGCTATAAGTATCTACTGATGAAATATAAGGTTGGAGGTAAAAAGAAATGAAAGTAACTAACATTTTACACGAAATTGCAGAAGTAGTGCTGATTGAAGCGGAAAAAAATAATTTTCCACCAACGATTAAAGAAGCGTTGAAATTAGGCAATCTTCTTGCCTACACCAACTTAATCAACATATACACGTTGATTGATGCACGTGTTTTTACTAGCACTAACATTGATTGTAACGGACAACCTTATATTAGTGGCATAGAGTCTATCACTATCGGAAATTTTAAAATTTATGATAATGGAGAATTGCAAAAAGACCAATTCGAAGCAGCTCTTGAAATGTTTAATGGCTGTGAAATTTAATTAAATTATAGCTCCGCACGGATTACCCTTCGGGTAATGCAGGTTCGACTCCTGCACGGAGTGATCAGGTTTGCGCGAACCCTGTAACTATTGGAATGCACAAGAAAGGAGCACACATGTTAGAGTACACAAACGAAGAGTTTGGAAGAATCAGAGTTGAACTGATAACGTCTAAAACATATTTCTATGCCGCTGACGTTTGCAGAATCCTTGGAAAAGGCACATGGACAGGCACATATACGCAGAGATATGCAGGGAAAGAGCATATCAAGCAGATTAAGAATGGCTTGAAGAAAGCAAATCTGATTGATTTTGACGGAGTAATGAATTTGTGCGAGAAAGCACAGGCAAAGACTAGCAACTTACTTAGGGAAGTAGCAGAGAGAATTACCTTCTATGTTGAAATTTTAGAAGAATCGTTTAATGGAACGCGTTATCTACCGCTTTTTAAAGATGAACAGCAGGACTATGAAAACGCTGCAGGAGATTTTAAAGTTTTCCATCACCCGATTTTTGGGAAAATCAGAGCAACATTGATTAACGAGAATATGTATTTCTACTCAACAGATATCTGCAGGGCTTTAGGATTTAAACGATACGGAAGCGTATATACTAACCGCTATGCAGGAGGAGAAAACTTGAAGCAGATTGTCAGCGAGTCAATGAGAGGCACACGCTGCATCAATGTTATAAGCATTGCAGGAGTACGCAATCTGTGCCAGCGTAGCAAGCTATCTCCAGATACTATATCAGATTTCTCAAACTGGCTGCATAACGCTACAAAACAGGGGAAAAAGCCAGATGCCACTGACAGAGAAAAGCCAGAAGAAGCAGTTGAGGAGCCACTTGAAGAGATAGCAGAGGGCAAGGTAGATGCGTTGTTTGAAAAAGCATTAGAGAATTTAAAAAATAAAGCAGAAGAGGAGAAAGCAGCAGTGGAAGAAAAGCAGGTAGTTAATAGCAATTTTACAACATTCCAGAATGTAGAATTTGGAGAAATCAGAACGGAAGTTATCAACAACGAGGTTTGGTTTGTTGGTAAGGATGTAGCCGACATCCTCGGGTACCAAAACGGTAGTCGAGATATTAACCGCCATGTAGATGAAGAGGACAGACATAAAATTATGCTCTTTGATGGTAAGCAGGATAAGGAAACAATCATTATCAATGAGTCAGGTCTTTACAGCCTCATCCTTTCAAGCAAGCTTGAATCCGCAAAGAGATTTAAGCGTTGGGTTACAAGCGAGGTTTTGCCATCCATCCGCAAGACTGGAAGTTACCAGAAGCCAGATCCTACAGCAGAACCACTTAACACCTTCGAGCAGATCAGACTTCTTGCCACTGGTACAACAGAGCTTGCACAGCAGGTTACACACCTCAGTGAAGAGGTAACAGAGCTGAAAACAGATATGCCGCTGTATGGCTGTGAGATTGATGAGGTGCAGCAGCACGTAAAGCGCAAGGGTGTGCAGTGCTTAGGCGGCAAGGACAGTGAAGCATACGCAGACGGTAGCATCAGAAGCCAGGTCTACAAGGATATCTACAGCCAGTTGAAAAGAGAGTATGGCTGTGTAAGTACCTACAAGAGTATCAAGCGTAAGTATATTGCAGATGTACATGATTTTATTGACTGCTATCAGCTCCCGACAGTACTTGAGGAGCAGATCACGGCAGCTAACGCACAGCAGAGATTGTTTTAAGGAGGAAAAAATGATGTTAAACGAGATTAAAGAGTATTTCAGCGACAAGCAGCGTGAGGCATTGCCACTTATCATCACCGAGGCGGCAACCTTGCCGAGTAACTACAGAACATTCTTGCTTGGCTATACCTCAGGCATGGCAGACGCGGCAAGACTTGAAGTAATGCGCCAGGCGAAGAGGGAAGCAAAATGAAGGTGATTTGGCAACCCACACTAGAAGCAGAAAAGCTTGTAAGTAATGCAGAGAGAGCATTACAGTGCCAGATTTCAAGAGGATTCAAAGCGCGACTTGAGAAGGAAGCGAAGCGTGAAAAAATTCTTGATGTAATTGCGAAGGGCATCTCAGACCTGATTCTTGGCTGTGTTATCTTTGGCAGCTTGGCAATAGCATTATACTTTGGCTCAAAATAAGGAGGATAAAAAATGAGTAGCGTTACAGGATATGTTTTTGAAGGAATAGATGGCAAGATGCATTTTAGCCTTGATGTTGCAGACCAAAAGTTAATTGCAAAGCTTCGCAGATATCTTACTGATGCTGCTAGCTTTGCGATGAACCATTCAGATTACGAACAAGCAGAAGCATATTTGCATGATGCAAATCATCTTTACAGCTTGATGTCAGAGGCAGTAAGAGAGGGTGAAAAGAAAGCAGAAGCAGAAGCGGAGGCAGAAGAGAAAGCAGAAGCAGAGGCAGAAGAGGAAAGCGAGGTAGAAGAATAATGGCATTTTCACTTTACGAAATCAATTCGCAGATTGAGCAGGCATGGGGCGCAGCAGTAGACCCTGACACAGGAGAGATCATCAACGAGGAAGCATTGCAGGAGCTTGACGGATTAACAATGCAGCGTGAGGAGAAGCTTGAGAACCTGGCATTGTTTTACAAGAATCTTTCGGCAGAGGCAGAAGCTTTGAAAGCCGAGAAGATGCGCCTTGCAGCACGTCAGGCGGCAGCAGAAAAAAAGGCAGAGGGTATCAAAAAGTACATTGAAGCGTCTATGGATTCCGCAGGGGGCGAGAAGATCAAGACAAGCAAGGTTGCCATTGGTTGGAGAAAGTCAGAAAGCGTCCAGATCAATGCAGGGGCATTCCTGCCTGACGAGTACCTTACCTACGAAGAGCCAAAGCCTAATAAGGCAGCAATTAAAAAGGCATTAAAGGCAGGTACTTCCATTGATGGTGCAACACTCGTTACCACAAATAACATTCAGATCAAGTAAGCAGGAGGGAGAAGGATGAATAAGCGGCAGAGAAAGAGGCAGTTTAAGAAGCTTCACGGCATGAACCCAAAGCAGTATTTTCTTGAGAAAGCAATGCCAGAAATCGTAAAAGTTGTAGTAGATGTAGCTACCGCCATGGTTAAAGTATTGTGCAAGCTTAACGGTACTCTTTGGGAGATTGCCAGAGTGCGGATGGCAAATGCTAATCTGCTAAAACACCTCACAGAGCAGCGAAAGCAGGGGAAGAGAAAGAAAGGAAAATGGAGTAGATGAAATTTAGAACATTGACAGCGGATGATGTGGAGGTTCGCATTGCAACTGTAAAGAAAAATGGTGTGTCACTTCTGCTGTATAAAGACGCAAGAGTAGATCAGAATATCTTAGATGATACCGTAGGAGCTGATAACTGGCAGAAGAAATACGAGATCATTGGAGGCAACCTCTTTTGCAGCGTAGGCATTCGAGTGCTGCACGAAGATTCACAGGAGAGAGAGTGGATTTGGAAGCAGGATGTCGGTGTGGAGAGCTACACCGAAAAAGAAAAGGGACAGGCTTCGGACGCTTTCAAGAGAGCGTGTTTCTGTTGGGGCATTGGAAGAGAGCTGTATACAGCCCCGTTTATCTGGATTCCTGCCGATAAGTGTAAGATTGAGCAAGTCGCAGGCGATTACCAGAGGTATACCTGCTACGAGCGATTCCGCGTAAAGAGTATGCAGGTTGAGGGCGGCAAGATAACCGCCCTGGCAATCACTAACGAGCGTGGGATCGAAGTATTTCAAATGGGAATGAAGAGGGTAGAACAGAAGGTAGAGCAGAAGGAGCTTAAACCTATGCTTGTATCTGCCGATGAAATTAAGATCATAAGGGCAGAGTTAGCTAGAACAGGATTGCCTGAGGACACCATTTGCACAGCGTACCATATCGCAAAATTAGAAGAAATGACACTTGGGCAGTTCCAAAACTGTAAGAAGAGATTAATTGCGACTAAGACTAAGGAGGAAAAATAATGGCAAAGTTGACACCATTGAAAGCAATCCGCGCCAAGTGCATGGATTGCACAGCAGGGCAGTTTATTGAGATTCGCCTTTGTACCTGCACAAAATGCCCTCTGTACGAGTACAGAATGGGGAAGCGTCCTAAGGGCGAGGAAAGTATCACTGAGGAAGTTGAGATCGAGAATAGCGCAGATAGCGCGGCACTTATTGGCACAGATGAAGAATTTGAGGAGGGCGAAGATGAATAAAGTAATTTTGATGGGAAGACTGACACGTGATCCAGAAGTCAGATACACGAATCAGGGTGCACGACAGATGGCGGTTGCTAGATACACTCTGGCAGTAGATCGCAGAGCATCAAGCCAGACAAAGCAGGGAGATCAGACAGCAGATTTTTTAAACTGTGTGGCTTTTGACAAGTCGGCAGAGTTTGCCGAGAAGTATATGTATCAGGGAATGAAGATGCTTGTAACAGGGCACTTGCAGACAGGCAGCTACACCAACAGAGATGGACAGAAGGTGTACACCACTGATGTAGTGATTGAGTCGCAGGAGTTTTGCGAGAAGAGAAGCGAGGGCGAGTCATACGTACCTCATCCTGCTATGGCAGAGGCACAGAAGAACACACCGCCAAGTCAGCACAAGGGCGGATGGACGAATGTTCCTGATGGTGTTGAAGATGAGGGATTGCCATTCAATTAACAGGAGGCACGCATGGAAGTATCAGGAAGGTTTGATGCAGTATCTCTCACAATGGAGGGTGGCTTAAAAGTCACCTTCCTGATAGCCGATAAGGAAAAGGCATTGCGAGAGATTGAAGCTATTAAGGATGCGCAGGAGCTTATAATCACTGCCAAGCCGCACAAGGCGAAGCGCAGCCTCGATGCAAACGCTTACTTTTGGGTGCTGTGTGATAGGATCGCAAAGCGGTTAGGCTCAGACAAGTGGACAATCTACCTCTTGCAGCTCTCAAAGTATGGAGTATTCGCAGACTTGCAGATAAAGACACAAGCCCTTGAGATATTGAAAGAAAAATTCCGATATATCGAAGTTTTGCAGGAAGGGGAAGAAAGCTGCACAGTACGTTGTTACTTCGGCTCATCCATCTACAACACGAAAGAAATGAGTGATTTGATACATGGCACAGTATCGGACGCAGAGTCATTGGGCATTGATACCATCACACCAGAGGAAATGAAAAATATGCTTGCTATCTGGAAGGGTAGCAACAACATGAAAGATTATTGATAGCGTTTAACCCCCTCGTAGATGCCTTTTAAAGCAATTTGAGACTTTTGGTGATAACTTATAGCCTAAAGCACACCGAAAAGCTAAAAGGCATTGCAGAGGGGCAAGAAAGGAGTAAAGAATGAAGATTATTAAGTATGGCAACCGTAAGCTAAAGACTAAGCGTTTCACATGCCAGTATTGCGAAAGTATTTTTGATGCAGAACCGAGTGAGTACAAAACGACTTTTGCGAAGAATACTAAATACAATACCGTAACCTGCCCTTGCTGTGGCTTGCAGGTGATGCAGGCAGAGGAGGAATAAACGGATGGCAAAAAGATATTATTGGCTGAAATTGCCAGAAAATTTTTTCAGACAGAAAGCCATTAAAAAGCTGAGAAGAATTGCAGGAGGAGATACCTACACAGTAATCTATCTTAAAATGCTTTTACTGGCACTCAAGCAGGAAGGGAAGCTTTTCTTTGAGGGAGTGGAAGATGATTTCTGTGATGAGCTTGCACTTGATTTGGACGAAGAGCCAGACAACGTAAAAATAACAATCCAGTTCCTGATTGCACAAGGATTGATGCAGGAATGTGCAGATAATGAGTATATTTTGCCAGAATGCACGAATCTGACAGGCTCAGAAGACCCCAGTGCAGCACGTGTAAGAGCTTACAGAAGTAGAAAAGCGTTACAATGTAACGCGGATGTAACGGAGTGTAACGTGGCTGTAACAAGCTGTAACACAGAGAAAGAGATAGAGAAAGATACAGAGACAGATACAGAGAAGAGTAAAGAGAAAAAGAAAAATACAGAGGATAGAGGAGAGGCAAAGACAGAAGGAACTATTTCTGACGAAATAGTTTGTCAGACGCAAAGCGTCTCACTTGATGTAAAAGAGGTAGCAGAGGCTTGGAATAATTTGCAGAGCTTGGGAATTAAACGAGTTAGCAAGATGATTACAACTTGCACTAGATATAAATCCTTATCAGCAAGAATCAGAGAACACGGAAAAGATAAGGTGTTAGAAGCTATCGAAAATATCAAGGCGAGTAACTTTTTGCAGGGCATGAACGACAAAGGATGGGTAATTACTTTTGATTGGTTTGTGAAACCTAATAATTTTGTAAAGGTTCTGGATGGAAATTACAGCAACCGAGTGACGAGAGAACAGAAAAAGAAAGGTGATGACAGATATGACGGTATCAGAAAGTGGGCTGAAAGAAAAGCAGCAGAGAATACAGCAGGAAGAGACGTTGACACCAGAGCAGGAAACGTGGTTGAAAACTGCGGCAGTGCTGAGGACAGCGTACCAAGGAAAGGATTTTTTGGTTTCTGACAAAGCCGTTGAGCTGTGGTATCAGATGTTACAGGATATCCCCATGGACAAGGTGCAGGATGCAGTTGCACGATACATCATGGAGGAGCACTTCCCACCTACAATCGCAGATATCCGCAAGCGGTGTGCAGAGGATAATGCAGCGCAACTCCCAGACTGGGAGCAGGGTTGGGCTGAGTGGCTGACAGCGATGCACAAGTATGGATATATGAGAGAGGATGAGGCTCTTGAGAGTTTAAGTCCGATTACAAAAGAGGTTGTAAAGTGTCTCGGATGGAAAAACCTCTGCCATAGCCAGAACTTAGAGGGTGATAGAATCGCCTTTAGAGAGGTACATGGCAGATATGTACAGCAAGCAAGGGAGAATTTGCAGCTACCAGAGCGGCTAAGAGTGAACCATTATCAGATACCAACGTATGCTGAGGAGAGATTGCAGATTGAGGCAATCCAGAACGGTATGAGGTATATCGGAACGGATCAGAGAACAGAAGGGTATGCAGAGACTGCCGCAAGCCGTATCCGAGAGAGGATTGCAAAATGATGATAAAGTATCTTAGCTTATTTTCAGGCATCGGAGCATTTGAAAAAGCTTTAGAAAATCTTGGTGTGCCATATGAGTTAATTGCATACTGCGAAGTTGATAAATTTGCAAGTAAAGCTTATTCGTTGTTACATAATATCCCAGAGAGTTTAAATCTTGGAGATATCACAAAGATTGATGAAAGCAAATTGCCAGAAAATATTGATCTTATAACGTACGGTTTCCCCTGCCAGGATATCTCGATTGCAGGGAAGAGAAAAGGATTCTTTGACGAGGATGACGCAAAAACTAGAAGCGGACTATTCTTTGATGCATTGCGCATAATAGAACATTGCAAGCCGAGAATCGCCATTGCCGAGAATGTAAAAAATCTCACTAGCAAAAACATGGAAACGAATTTCACCGCAGTGTTGCAGAGCTTGGATAATGCAGGCTATAACAGTTACTGGAAAATTTTAAATGCATCAGATTACGGGATGCCGCAGAATCGAGAAAGAATTTTTATTGTTTCCATTCGAAAGGATGTAGATGAACATACTTTCCGATTCCCAGATGCTATTTCGCTCGAGAAGTGCATGGGAGATTTTCTGGATACAGAAGTCCCAAAAGAATTTTATTTGTCCCCTCAAAAAACTCAGAAAGTTATAGAACATAATGCCAAACATTCGGGACAAATGGTAAACAGGGGGGGGATCTGCACAACTCTACTATCGAGAGACAAGCGCGACCCAAAGGTGGTGAGCGTATGAAGATGATTCAAATAGCTGATTTAAATTACTATGGGAACGACCAATCAAATAGAGTCTATTCGCCAGATGGGTTAGCACCGACACTTAATACTGTGTCAGGGGGGGACGAGAAGTGAAAGTATATGACGCAAATAAAAAATACCGCAAACTTACACCAAAAGAATATTTTCGATTGATGGGCTTTTCTGACTCAGATTATGAGTTACTTGCGAAAAATGGCATCTCAAAGACACAACTATATAAGATGGCAGGGAACTCAATTGTAGTCCCAGTTTTAGAACATCTTTTTAAACAAATTTATCAAAAAAATTAAGTTGAATAAGGAGGATTAAATGATTAACTATTTAGTTGCAGTATATTTAGTTGCTTGCGGAATTGCAACAGGAGATGCCTTAACTTTGGTTGCAGCAGGTGTATTTGCTGTTGCAGGAGCTATTGCATGTGCAGATTTTAGAGGAGGAAAGAAATGAATTTTATAATTACACAAGAACGTGATACCATAATCAATTTGCAGAATATTTGCAGTATTCGTTGCTCCAAGCATTACAGCAACGGAAAGTCAGCTATTCTTGCAGATACAATAGATGGCTCTGCATTCACATTAGGAATGTATTCGGAAACTGAATTGATGGAACGTGCGTTTGTGACTATTACTTGTGATATCGCTTATGGCAATGATAAGCCAATTATCAAGGTTTTGAAAGAGGAGGAAATCAAATGAGTGGAGCAGCAGGATATGTAGAAGCAGGGCATCCAGGTTATACAGAGGACTACCCAAAATATATGCGGGCGATAAGAGCCGAGCAGATTGAGGCATTTAAGAACGGCTTGAGTGTAGGCAATATTCTCACAATCGTGAGAAAGAAGCCGATTTACGATGAGAATCAGAAGATTGCAACATACCAGTATAGCAGCAGATGCTATGCAGTAACGGCAAAGTATCCACATGTGGTACAGCTTGAGACTCAGAGAGGCGGTAGAGTCCACAAGGTAACGATGGATTACAATAAGCTGTATATTTTAACAAGAGAGGTAACGGAGGAGGAGAATGGCTAAGAGCATTTTGCAGAATCGCAAGGAATGCTACATTTGCCGAGAACTGGTAGGGACAGAAATGTCCCTGCCAGACACAGGGCTTGAAATGCACCATATCTTTGGAGGGACAGCAAACAGAAAGCTATCCGAGAAGTACGGCTTAAAGGTTTGGCTGTGCCATAACCACCACAACGAACCGCCTTGCGGTGTGCATTTTTGCAAAGAAGCAGCGGAAAAGCTGCACGAGGAAGGGCAGAAGGCATTTGAAAGAAAATATCCCAATGAAGATTTTAGAATGATTTTCGGGAAAAATTACAGGAGGTAAAAAATGGCAGAAAGAGAGTGGAATCCAAAAATTGGAGACAAAGTATACTGTGTATGCGAGTACTACACAAGCGATTACACGATGAGATACAAGGGACTGGAGGGCTTTAGAAATTACGGGCTTGAGGTAGTGGAGAGTATTGTAAAATCTCCGTACAAGTGGAAAAGTGGTGGGCTAGGCTGCGTATCCGTGTGCTTACACAGAGAGGTGGGCGACAATGCCAATAATCTATTCTACTGGAAAAAGAGTGACCTAGGCTCAAGATTATTTGCTACACGAGAGGAAGCTGCGGCTGTAGCAGATGCCAGAGCGCACAGCATGGACTTGGGACTGTGGGGGAAGAAGTACGAGAATCGCCCCATGTACAAGAACTGGTTACACTGGAACGATGAAGAAAAAAAGGCGCAGAAGAAGCAGGAAACACAGAAGATCACACAGAAGCAAGTACAGAAACCCAAGAGAAACCGAGTGTACAAAAGAAAGAATGAGCTGCCAGAAGAGTTATATACACGTTGGAGAGATGGAAAGATAACTGCGGTGGATGCTGCTAAGGAAATTGGAGTAAGCTGCACAACATTTGAGAAGTACGCACAGGAAATATTGAAAGCTAGAGGGGAAACCCACACCTACGCAAGCAACAAGAAGGGACTGCCAGAGGGCTTTGATGAAGCTTACGAAGAGTGGAAAGCAGGGAAGATTAACGAGGCAGAAGCAGGAAAGAAATGCAAGATGAACCATGCAAGATTCAGACGAGAGGCAATAAAGCGGCTAGAGGAGAGTGGAGAAAGCAAGCAGAGAAAAGATGGGTACGGCACGCACTTCCCTGACAACTTCCGCGAGGTATGCGATCTGGTACTTGCAGGAAAGATAACAGCAGCGGTGGGCGCGAAAAGATGCAGCACACCATACACGACATTTTACAGTTGGATTCAGCGTGAAAAGGCTGAGAGATAAGGAGGACGACATGGAATTATTTATTGGTGGATTTCTGACAGGTGTTATTGTAACTATCGTTTTTGCAGTATGTGCTGTAGGTGGTGATGATGATTGAACACATCACGCTATAAGAACTGGTGGTACAACATAGTACTGGGAATGGTCAACCACTATGCAAGGGCTACACCTACTACACGTCAAGGAAAGCTGATAGAAAAGGCAATGGAGCAGGCAGTAAAAGAAACTGCAAAGTATGGGAATTACAGAGATAGACTGCAAGCTATAGAATTGCTATTCTTTGAGGGCTACAGCGTACCTAAGGTGTCAATGATATTAAGCTTCTCAGAGCGCACAATTCAGCGGTGGAAAATAGATTTTGTCAATGCCGTTGGAAAAAATGCAGGTTTCTGAAAGTTGGCACAATATCAATCAAAAACAGCTATACAATATGGGAGTACGGAGAAAGTTGTTGACGACTCTATACACCTCCTATAAGCCACAGGCGGTAAAAGTGGCTGAGTTGATACACTCCCCCAGTGCAATTCTGGTTCGCCACACCCTCAGGGTGCATAGCCGTCTGAAAAGGCGGCTTTTCTTGATATACGGAAAGCAGGTGAACAAATTGGCAAGAGCACCAGATGCAAGGATTGATCAGGCGAGGAAACTGTATTTGCAGGGAAAGAAATTAACCGAGATTGCAAGCCAGTTGGGCTTACCAGAAGGGACAGTTAGACGGTGGAAAAGCACTTACAAGTGGGATAAGGGAGACACCGAGCGTTCGGAAAAGAAAAGCGAACGTTCGCTAAAAAATAACGAGCGTTCGGATAAAAAGAAAACCCTAAAGGGAAGAGCTATAGAGCCAGAAGTTAAGCAGGTGATGGAGAATCAAGAATTGACAGATAAGCAACGGCTTTTCTGCTTGTTTTACGTTCGCTGTTTTAATGCGACTAAAGCATACCAGAAAGCGTATCAGTGCAGTTATGAATCAGCCGTAACAAATGCATATCGCATGATGGAAAATGAGGGAATACGAAATGAGATTCAACGCTTGAAACAGCATCGTTTGAATAGAGAGCTACTTTCTGAAACGGACATCTTTCAGAAGTACATGGACATTGCATTTTCTGATATCACCGATTATCTAACATTCGGAACAGAGGAAGTTCCAGTAATAGGGGCATCTGGGCTGGTAGAAGTAAAAGACCCCAACACAGAGGAGAAAAAAACACTTACCAAAATTGTTAATGTCGTTCGTTTCAAGCCCTCTGCCGAGATAGACGGAACTATCCTTGCAGAAGTTAAGCAGGGAAAAGATGGGGCAAGTATCAAGCTAGCTGACCGTATGAAAGCACTTGATTGGCTGGCAGCGCATATGGACTTAGCTACAGCCGAGCAAAAAGCAAAGATAGCACAGATCAACGCACAAACCGAACGGCTAAAGCAGGATAACGAGCAGGAAGAGCTTGCTGATGACGGATTCCTGCAAGCTCTTGAAGGTAATGCCGCTGCGGATTGGGAGGGCTGGACAGATGAGCCTGATAAAGAAAGTTAAACAGTTTTTTCATTTTAAACCATTCTCCCCAAAGCAACGCAAGGTGCTTAATTGGTGGTGTGATACATCACCAGTAAAAGATATGGAGGGCATCATTGCAGATGGTGCTATTCGATCAGGCAAAACACTGAGTATGTCACTAGCTTTCGCATTTTGGGCTATGACTACATTCGAGAGCCAGAATTTTGCAATGTGTGGAAAAACAATTGGATCATTTCGCCGCAACGTTCTCTTTTGGCTAAAGCTGATGCTAAGAGCCAGAGGCTATAAAATAGAAGACCATCGAGCTGACAATCTGATTATCATATCGAGAGCAGAAACGGAGAACTACTTTTACGTCTTTGGTGGCAAGGATGAGCGATCACAAGATTTGATACAGGGTATCACGCTTGCAGGTGTGTTTTTTGACGAAGTGGCTCTTATGCCTGAGAGCTTCGTTAATCAAGCTACAGGACGATGCTCAGTAAACGGCTCAAAATTCTGGTTTAACTGCAATCCTGATTCACCTTCGCACTGGTTCAAAGTAAATTGGATAGATAAGCGCAAGGAAAAGAAACTAATTTACCTGCACTTTACAATGGATGATAACCTTTCACTCTCGGAAGAAATTAAAGAACGATACCGTAACATGTACGTGGGGGTGTTCTACAAGCGTTATATTCTCGGACTCTGGTGCATAGCTGAGGGACTTGTATATGATATGTTTTCGAAAGAAGAGAACGTGTTGAAAGAAGAACCTGACACAATCGGAGATTATTACGTTTCTTCTGACTTTGGTATTCAAAACGCAACTACTTTTCTACTTTGGCGCAGAATTGCAGGAACAGACGACTGGCTATGCCTGAAAGAATATTATTACAGTGGGCGAGAGAAGAGCCAGCAAAAGACAGTGGGGCAGCTTGTAGACGGACTTATGGAAATGTTGGGTGACATCAAGCCAAAACAGGTAATCATTGACCCCTCTGCTGCTGCGCTGAAAGTAGAGGTAAGAAACCGAGGACTGCATGTAAAGGATGCGGATAACGATGTAACGAATGGAATTTCAGACGTTTCAACCATGCTGCAAACTAGGCGATTAAAGTTTATGGCTTGCTGTAAATACACCATAAAAGAGTTTGGGGCTTACGTGTGGGATCAGAAAGCCCTAGACCGAGGCGAGGAGAAAGTGGACAAGGAAAGCGACCATTGTATGGATGCAGTACGATATTTTGTAAGAACCAAGAGATTAATTAAAAAGACAAGAGCCGCACTTGATGCAGCAGTAGCAAGCGGCAATTACATGCTGTAAAAGGAGACACTATGAAAACATATCAGGATTTGCTTGCTGTTGGGGTGAGCGATGAGGCTAGAGGAGCTTTCTGCCGTGATGCTGTAGACAGCTTCAAGTGTTCACGAGAATATGCAGAAGCGCAGGACGGAGAGAGGTACTTTGCAAAGCATAACACAACTATCGAGAAATTTCAAAAAATGCTGTATACCTTGAGTGGAAAGCAGGTAACTGACATTTTTTCGTCCAATTACAAGACAAAGACATTGATCTTCCGCAGACTGTGCCAACAGCAGGTGCAGTACGTACTAGGCAATGGCTTAAAGCTAGATAAGCCAGAGAATAAGGCAAAGTTGGGAAAAGACTTCGATTTCAAACTACAGCTTGCGGCAAAAAGAGCAATGGCAGGTGGAAGAGGTTTTGGCTTCTGGAATGTGGATCATCTGGAAGTTTTCGGCTATGCTGATACACCGTCGAAGCCAGGTTTCTGTCCCCTGTACAGCGAAGAAACTTCACAGCTTATGGCAGGCATAAGGTACTGGTGTAGAGTAGTGGGAGACGATATTGTTTTTAAGTGTACTCTGTATGAGCCTGATGGCTACACAGATTTTCAGCAGATCAATCATGAGCCTGTTGAGGTAGTCAATTCAAAGAGGGGATATATCAAAACGATCACTAAGACGGCTGTAGGAGTAGACGATGAAATAGAAAGTAACTATGCAGGACTGCCAATTATCCCACTATATGCCAATGATGAGCATGAAAGTGAGCTAGTTGGTATCAAGGAAAGCGTTGATTGCTACGACTATATCAAGAATGGACTTGCGAATGATATAGATGATGCGGCAGGCTTCTACTGGATTTTAAAAAATGAGGGCGGCATGGACGATCCAGACCTTGCAAAGTTCATCCAGCGTATGGCATCTGTAAGGGCGGCAGTAGTAGAGGATGGAACGGAAGCAGAAGCTCACACGCTAGAGGTTCCAGTAGAATCAAGGCAAGCAATGATTGAACTGCTGCGTAATGATCTATATGAGGATTTCCAAGCTTTGGACGTTAAGACCCTCTCAGCAGCGGCAAAAACCACTCAGGAGATACAAGCGGCATATCAGGCGCAGGATAACAAGTGCGCTGATTTTGAATATTACGTCCTTGATTTCGTGCAACAGATCCTTGAACTAGCAGGGATTACGGACAATCCGACACTGACATGGAATAGAGTAGCTAATCAGACAGAGCAGACCTCTATGGTACTGCAAGCCTCAAACTATCTTTCCGATGAGTGCATTATACAGCATCTTCCGTTTCTTACTCCTGAGGAAGCTGCCGCAGAGATTGAAAAGCGGCAGGCAGAAGAGATTAAGAGATTTTCGGCAGACGATGAAGAAAACGAGGATGACGAAGAGGAAGGGACTGATACTAAGTGAGTAGTTACTCCGACAAATACACAGAAAAAAGGCTGAGAGAAGTAGAAAAGCGGCTACAGCAGGTATATCAGGAAGCGCACAAAGAGCTTAAAGAAAAGGCTACGGAGTACTTCAAGACGTTCCAATCACGCTACCTGAAAGAGTATAACGCATACATGGAAGGGAAATATACAGATGCAGAGTTTTTTCAATGGGTTAACAATCAGGTAGCACGAGGGGCAAGGTGGGAAGCTCTGAGAGATCAGATGGCAAGGCGACTCACTGACGCAAACAAATTGGCGGCTGACTATATCAACGACATTACCCCTGATGTATTCCGCGAGAACTACAATTACTCAGCCTACGAGATTGAGAAGGGAAGTGGCATAAGCTTTGACCTTCTGGATGAGGACACAATCAGGAGACTGTCTGAGGGTGAGATTGAGCTTCTGCCGCCTGCAAGAGTAGATATCCCAAAGGATGAGCGATGGAATCGCCAAAAGGTGCAGAATGCAGTGCTGCAAGGCATCTTGCAAGGGGATGCAGTGGGCGATCTGGCAAAGCGATTGGAGAATGTTGCCAACATGAACCGCAGTGCAGCTATCAGAAATGCACGAACGATGATAACAGGTGCGCAGAATGGTGGACGACAGGAAAGCTATAACCGTGCCTCTGCCATAGGAATTGAAATGCAGAAAGAGTGGATGTCGGCAAACGATAACCGAGTGAGAGATTCACACAGGCAGTTAAACGGAGTAAGAGTGAGGTATGATGAGCCTTTCCCAAACGGCTGTATGTACCCTGCTGACCCTAAAGGCAAGCCGTGCGAGGTATACAACTGCCGCTGTACTATGGTAGCAATCACGATACATGCAGATCAGGCAAGGAGAAACAGCCATGACGTAAAAAGTTATAAGGAGTGGAAACAGAGACGTGGGAAGTAGCATAAGAATTGAGATTGATAATACTGATGCTGTTATCCGTGCCAGTCGCGATCAGATCAAAAAAGCACTAGAGGAGTGCGGACTGACGGCAGAACGATATGCCAAGGAGAAATGTCCGGTAGACACTGGAAACCTACGCAATAGCATCACACACCAGATGGACGGAGATAACAAGGTACTGATAGGCAGTGCTGTAGAGTATGCACCGTATGTTGAGTTGGGTACTGGAAAGTACGCAGACGGTGGAAGAAAAACCTCATGGGTATACGAGGACAGCAAGGGCAATTGGCATATGACAAACGGGCAGAAAGCGCGACTATACTTGAAACCTGCACTTGCAAATCATACAGATGAATATGCAAAAATCATACGAGAGAATTTGGAGGGTTAACACCCTCCTTTTTCTTTTGCCATTTTGAAAGTTGGCACAAAATCAATCAAAAATCATGGTAGGGTGTAGCCACTGTAAAGAATAACAGTCGCAATACGGCTATAGCGCGAGAATGCGCCCCAAAGAATAGGAGAAGAAATAGCAATGGGTTTAAAGAAATCAGATATTAGAGCAGTGCTTAAAAACGAAAATGCAACAGATGAGGAGAAGATTGGAGAAATCCTCGATCTCCTGCACGTGGAAACAGACCAGTTAAAGGCTGAGTTGGATGACGCAAAGGACAGCGCAAAAACCAAGGCTAGCGAGTGGGAAACCAAGGCTAAGGAGTGGGAAAACAAGTATAACTCCGAACATACAGCATTCGAGGACTACAAGGCTAACGAGACAAAGATGCAGGAATCAAAAGCGAAAGAAAACGCTTACAAAGAGCTTCTGACAAGCGCAGGAGTATCAAACAAATTGGTTGATCTGGTGGTTAAGGCAAGTGCTAAGGAAATCGAAGCATTAACCTTGAAAGATGGCAAGATTGAGGGAGCTGAGGAGCTTACCAAGAGCATCAAGGAAAACTACAAGGACTACATCACAACCACAGAGCAGCGAGGAGCAGATATCCAGAACCCACCTGATAATGGCGGTGGCTCAGCGTTTGAGAAAATGTCTCTTAGTGAAAAGATGGAGTATGCAAATACACATCCTGATGCGCCAGACGTTAAAGCATGGCTCGGAAAGTAAGAGGTAAAATATGTCAGTTTTTGACGATAAACATTTTAACGGTGAAGTATTTGGAAAGTATCTGGAAGGTGTGCCAAGAATTAAGCAGAATGCTTTTTTAAAGGCAGGAATTTTTAGAGACAGACCAGAGTTAAAGACAATGCTTGCCGAGAACACAGGCGGCAACTATGTATCTATCCCAATGGTAGGATTGATTGGTGGCGACTCCCAGAATTACGATGGAAATACCACTATCACAACCACAGGTATTGATACTTACTTGCAGGGCATGATTGCTTATGGACGTGCCAAAGCATGGAAAGAAAAAGATTTTACCCATGATATCACAGGGCATGATTTTATGGCTGAGATTGCAAAGCAGGTTGGCGGCTACTGGGACGATGATCAGCAGATTAACATTCTTGCGATCTTAGAGGGCATTTTCTCCATGACAGCGACTAACGATAAAAAGTTCGTAGACGCTCACACACTGGATATCACAGAAGAATCGGAAAAGACCGTTAATGCAACAACGCTCAACAGTGCCATTCAGAAGGCGGCAGGAGCTAACAAGAATATCTTTTCCCTCGTGATCATGCACTCTCAGGTATCAACCAATCTGGAGAACATGCAGCTCTTACAGTATGGCAAGGGAGTAGACGCAAACGGAGTGGAAAAGGAACTTGCACTTGCAACATGGAACGGCAGAACAGTTCTGATTGATGATGATGTGCCGTTTGATGAGGACACAGGTGCATACACTTCTTATATTCTCGGTAGAGGATCAATGGACTACTGCGACATCGGCGCAACAGTCCCGAACGAAACAACACGTGATCCTCTGACCAATGGTGGTGAAGATATCCTTGTAACTCGCCAGAGAAAGGTAATTGCACCAAGGGGCATTACCTTCAAGAAACCGACTAGCATTACTTCACCTATGCCGTCAGATTTTAAGACAGCAACCAACTGGACATTGGTAGAGAATAACAAAGGCGCTAAGATCAACCACAAGGCAATTCCGATTGCACGTATCAAATCTTTAGGCTAAGAAAGGTGGGGCTATGCTGTATCAGGTATTAACACACATACGCAACTTTTTTGTTGCACCTAATGGCACACATGAGGGTGTTTTCACATTCCGAGATAATAATATCTACATTGATGATGCAGGAGTACAGCAGCCCATCACCTTTCTGCAAGAGGGGCAATATTTTCTGGTTCAAGGCTCTGTCTTCCATGATGGGGTGTTCAGATATCCTTGTGAATGCAGAGTGGAGGAGCGATTTACCGGTTCGATTTCCGCCCTCTGCATACCGCAGGAAGTAGTTGATCTTGCACTGGATATCGAGGAGTGGCAGAAAAAATACGGTGATCCTACACCGTATATGTCGGAGTCCTTTGGTGGCTACAGTTACACCAAAGCGACTCAGGGAAGTACAGGCACAGCTACTTGGCAGGAGGCTTTCAGAAACCGCCTGCACACATGGAGGAAAATATGAAACTTGTAGAAAATATGATGGAAGGTTGCAGACTGATTGAGAAAAAGCGTGTGCCAGATGGTGCAGGAGGCTTTGAGACTACATGGGTAGAAGGTGCAGACTTTCAAGCAGCCATTATCCGTGATACATCCTTAGACGCTCGTGTCGCTGAGAAATCAGGGGTAACAAGCGTTTTTACAGTTACAACTCATAGATCATGCCAGCTTGCATATCATGATGTATTTAAGCGACTTTCGGACGGCAAGACCTTCCGCGTAACGTCTGACGCAGGAGACAAGGTATCACCGCAGGTATCGGGATTAGATATGGCGCAGGTGACAGCAGAGAAGTGGGAGCTTACGACATGACAGATCAGGTAAATGTAATGGGTTGCAGTTACAAAATCATCAGAGTAAGCCGCGACCAATATAAGACATGTGAGGGTGCTGATGGATGGTGTGATTTCTACGGAAAGAAAATCTACTATGTAGACCCTGAGACAGATCCCGATAGCGATCCAATTGCAACATCACCAAAGGAACTAGTAAAGCAGGTTTTAAGACACGAGATTGTCCATGCTTTCCTCGCAGAGTCAGGGCTTACTTTTAACTCACACAGCATTGTTGGTGCATGGGCGATGAATGAAGAAATGGTGGACTGGATTGCATGGAACGGTGACAAACTGCATAAGGCATGGAAGGAGACAGGGCTAGTTGAGTAAAGATAAGGCACTACAGGCATGGTTTGCGGCTTTTGGCATGACGGCTTATCCTTCCACATCTGTTCCTGACGACACAGTTTTTCCGTGGCTGACCTATGAGTATATCACAGGCAGTTTCGGGGACTCTGACGTGGCTATAGTGGTCAACATGTGGTTTAGGACGGAATCGGAATCAATCCCCAACCAAAAAGCCGAGGAATTTCGAAAGTATATTATAGAACATGATTTGATTGAGTGTGACGAGGGCTTGATCTGGGTAAAAACTGGTGTTCCGTGGTGTCAGTCCCTCACGGACGAGACATCACCGACAGTTAAGCGCAGATACATCAACGTCACACTTGAGTATTTAACGAGGTAAATAAAATGGGAAAAGCAGCAACACAATTGCCAGATAAAGTATTTGAGCATATCCAAATGAATGCGGGCATTTTAATGTCTGAGTTCGATCCTCAGACATGGACAATTACTGCAACAAATATTATCGGTGCAACTTCTGGCGGTATCAATTTTTCCGATACTCCATCTTTTACGGACTATGGCGAGGACATTGATAACTGCCCAAAGAACACCAAGGAGCTGAAAGAGCTTGATAGCCGAGAAATCAAGGTATCAGGTACTTATGTAGCAGTAACAGCAGAGCAGATCAAGAAGCTTGCGGCAGCAGCAGACATTGACACATCAAAGGCAACGATCACCCCTCGTACAACACTTACAGATGCAGATTTTGCAGATATCTGGTTTGTGGGCGATTACGGCAAGGGCGGATTTATCGCAATCAACATTAAGAATGCACTTTCGACAGGCGGTTTTAACTTGCAGACCACCGACAAGGCGAAGGGTACTTTCACTTTCGAATATACCGCACACTATAGCCTTGAGAATCCAGATGAAGTGCCATACAAAGTATACGTTAAGGCAGGTGGCGAGTAATGAAATTATCAGATATTAAAGGCGATCAGGTACTTGATATACTTGCAGAATTGATTGTGCCAGTAACCAATATCGCAATGGATGAAGCAGCAGCGGCAATTTTCAAAAAGGCAGAGCTTCCAGAGGGTGAAAGTAGAACTACTTTTGCGCTGAAACGCATCCAGAAAAATATTCCTGCACTCATCAAGGGACATAAGGACGATCTAATTAAAATCATGGCTGTTATCTCACAGCAGACCGAGGACGAGTACAAGCAGGGGTTGAGCATGGCATCTTTTATTCGTGATCTTACCGATCTTATGTCGGACGAGGAATTTGTAAAACTTTTTACCTGAGCGCAGACGAGGAGACGCGAAGAGTGCTTTACCTCTGCATAGGAGATTACAGAGGTAGAACACTAGCAGGTTTTTTTACATACGTGCAAGGCAGACATGCACAATATGTTGAAAACCTGCTTTATCGCGTTTATGTGACGGATGCGCTACAGAAGATATGTGAAAACACTGCAAACTTTGCAGGCGGACACATTATGAAGCAGCGATATTATGATGTGGCATATGGAACACCAAAAAAGGAAGAAGATGCAGAAGAGATCATAACGAGAATCGTTAAGGCGGCAGGACTGGAGGTGAGACTGTGAATATACTTGAACTGGTGGCAGGAATATCTGTTGATTCATCGGGCATGGAAGAGGATTTGGAATCTCTTGCTACACGTGCTGTAGCGAAAGGCAAGTTAATAGCAGATGCTATAGGCACAGTAGCCACTAAAGGCTTTGACCTGCTGAAAGGTGCTATATCATCATCAGTAGAGACTGGAAAGTCATTTGATACAGCTATCTCGCAAGTTGCAGCGACAACAGGTCAGACGGTAGATCAGATTGGAGATTTAAAGGCTGCGGCTGAGGAAATGGGAGCGACCACAAAATTCACAGCCACCGAAGCTGCCGAGGGTATCAATATTCTTGCAATGGCTGGTATGTCGGCAAGTGATATCCTTACCGAGGATGCCAATGGAGCTACCCTTTTAAGTACGACACTTGATCTTGCCTCGGCTGGCGCAATGTCCATGGAATCCTCAGCTACATACCTTACATCGTCCTTGAAAGGATTTAGCAAAGAGGGTAAATCAGCGGCATACTATGCAGACTTGATGGCTAAGGGTGCTACCCTTGCAAATACCGATGTAAGCGCATTAGGTGAGGCACTATCTGGTGTCTCTGCCAATGCCTCAGCTTACGGACAGGCATCGGACTCTGTAACGCTGTCCCTGCTGAAACTGGCAGAAGCTAATGTTACTGGCTCAAATGCAACGACTGCGCTTAATTCCGCAATGTCTGAAATCTACACACCTACAGATCAGGCTAAAAAGGCTCTGGATAGCTTGGGAGTATCTGCATATAACGCTGACGGAACTGCACGCGATTTTAATGCTGTGGTGGATAACCTCACAGGGGCATTATCTGGTATGACAGATCAGCAGAAGAACGCAACCCTTAATACTATCTTTGGTGTGCAAGGCTTGGACGCATATAACAAGATGGCGGCTGTATCTGCTGAGAAAACCAATAGCTTCAAAGAGTCTCTGGCGGCAGCGAGTGGATCAGCGGCACAACAGGCACAGACACAGCTAGACAATCTTGAAGGTTCGATGACTCTTCTTGACTCTGCAATGGACGGTTTAAATCTAGCCTTTTACAATTTGTTTTCTGGCAAGTTAAAGGTTGCTATTGATCTTATTTCTGAATCAGTATCTATTTTAACTGATGGACTGTCGCAAGGTGGATTGTTAGGAGTGGTTAAGTCATTTGGCAAAGTAGCTGAAAATGCGTTCACTAAGCTACTTGCAAAACTTAGCTCTATAACTAAGCTACCTCTTGTATCATGGTTCAACCAGTTAAAAAAGACTGGTTCATTCGCTTTCTCAGGCGTGGGGGATGCAGTAAAAACGCTCTTCTCTGCATTTGATCCATTGATTCAAGCCGTGAAAGACTTCCTCGGCATCACTGAGGATTCATCTTCGGCGATGGAGAAAGCACAAGGTAAGATGTCAGCGGCTAAGGCTGTAGTAGATGGCTTAAAACAGGCGATCACGATAGCAGGGCAAGTATTTACTGGCTTTATTTCTGGCCCAGTGAATTTGATGGCACAGGCTTTTGCAGGGAAGATGCTCGTATCTTTTAAGCTCTTTGAGACGGCTTTTAATACGATTATATCTTTTATCAGCTCACTTCCTATCATGGATTGGATTGAAAAAATCCAAAACGCCTTCTCTGGTGCGCTTGAGTCCATTTCTATGGCATTTTCTCCACTGCTAGATGCGGTACTTAACTTCTCTAACTATTTGCTTGGATTAGTTACAGGCTTCTCGGATGCAGGAGAACAAAGTGGGGCTTTTGGCATCGCATTATCAGCACTTAATCTCATCGTTGATGGTATAGCCTCTGCTATCCAGATAGCAGGAGACGTTATCTCTGGTGTATTATCATTCCTGACGCAAGCTATCAACCAAATTGTGATAGATGCGCAGACAGATGGCACACTGATTAACGATATTATCACAGGTATTCAAGCTGTAGTATCTACAGCATTTACTATCATTTCGGATATCTGGAATAATACGTTGCTTCCAGTTTTCTCTGGTATCTATTCATGGCTTTCTGAAAATCTTCAACCAGCTTTCTCAGAGGTTTTCACGTTTGCACAGGATGTTGTTACTACAGCTTTTACTGTAATTCAAGGCATCTGGAATGATATTTTGGCTCCTGTTTTTTCTGCAATCCTTACAGCATTGCAAGATAATATTGGGCCGCTTTTTGAAACGACTTTTACGAAAGCGCAGGAACTTGTAAGCACGGCTTTTCAAGGCATACAAGATACTTGGGAGAATCATTTAAAACCGTGTTGGGAAGCTATCAAGACATTCGCAGATGAAACACTTTTACCGTGTTTTAGCGCGATTGGTTCGTTCCTTGAAAATAATTTACAGCCAGTTTTTGACTCCGTTTTCACGTTCATTTCTGAGTCGGTTATCGCTGCATTCGATGCGGTGAAGTGGGAATATGATAATATTTTAAAACCACTTTTTGATGGAATGCTTGATTTCATTCAGAACATCTTTTCTGGAAAGTGGAGCGAGGCTTGGAATGGAATTATCGACACTTTTAGAACAGTATTTGGTAATATCATCGAAGCAGCCAAAACCCCTATCAATGCGGTAATTGATTTAATCAATAATGCAATCGGCTTCATCGAGTCAGCATTGAATGCTATCGTAGGTGCTATGAATAGTATTTCGGTAACAGTTCCAGATTGGGTGCCAGGTATTGGCGGTAGAAATTTTGGAATCAATATCCCGTCAGTAGGATTTGGACGGGTAAGCAAACTTGAGGAAGGTGGCATACTCCGCAAGGGACAAAAAGGTTACTTAGAAGGTGCAGGAGATGAGGCGGTAGTACCGCTTGAAAAGTCCGAAGGATGGCTTGCAGCACTTGCTGAGAAGATCAACGGAAATGGAAAGAATCGCCCATCAATCACTATCAATATTAACGGCTACAATAAAGACAAAGAGGAGCTTGCGGATGAGATAGTGGACGAGGTATCAAGACGAATGGCGAATGATTACGACAGGGAGAGGAGAGTTTTTGCATGATACATTTTTTGATCTATAATGGGGAATCCTCTACCAATTATGGACTTCTGGTGGGCGGACAGAAGTCCTACGATTTGCCGAAGCGTGATGTAACAAAGTACTCCATCATCGGAAGAAATGGCGATCTTATCAAGGATAATGGACGCTTTGAGAATATCAAACTGGATTACACCTTAGTGTGTAAAAATGATTTTGAAGCTTTTGTGGATGCGATCAGCGCATGGCTCAAGCAGCCTACTGAGTATTGTAGGTTGGAAGATTCACACCATCCAGAGTACTATAGGATGGCGCTGGTTACGGACTCCATTAGCTATGATACTGGAGCATGGAATAGGAGTGCAAAAGCTACGGTTTCATTTGATTGTAAGCCAGAGAAGTATCTTTTCTCTGGTGAATGGAAGGAAAAGTTTTCAACCGCGGGGGAAATATACAACCCTACAAGATTTCCTTCAAAGCCCCTGATCAGAGTGTACGGAACAGGGGCAGGAAAGCTTACTATAGGAGCTTATACAATAGATATATCTGCAATCAACGAGTACATAGACATAGACAGTGATATTATGGACTGCTATAAAGGGAGCGACAATTGCAATGCGGCTGTAACGCTTGCAAAAGGTTTTCCAGTACTAGCGGCAGGGAAAACCGCTGTATCTTTCAGCGGAGCAATCACATCAGTAGAAATACAAGGGAGGTGGTGGACGATATGAACCCGATTTTATACGGAGCGACTGAAAAAACATTCAAAACGCAAGGACTAGGGGCATTGTCAGAAGCTATCTCTTGCAAGGTTACAGAGGAGAGAAACGGAAGCTACGAACTTGAAATGGTGTACCCACAGTCAGGGAAAAGGTTCAAAGATCTTCTTCTTAATCGCATTATTAAGGCTGTGCCAGCCTACAGAAAAGACCCTGAGCCTTTTCGTATATACTATATTTCGAAACCTTTTAACGGCAAAGTTACGGTAAAGGCAGAACACATATCTTATCAGCTATCATATATACCAGTTAGACCTTTTACAGCAAATAATGTGATTGAAGCAATGGAAAACTTGAAACAGTATTCTGCCGAGGACAACCCTTTCACCTTTTGGACAAGCAAAGAGACGAAAGCGAAGATGTCCTTTGATGTGCCTAGATCATGCCGTGCGCTTTTGGGCGGTACATCTGGCAGTATCTTAGATACCTACCTTGGAGAATATGAGTTTAACGGCTACACTGTAAAACTGCACGATCACCGAGGAGCTGATAAAGGTGTAACGATCAGATACGGCAAAAACCTTACTGATATCAAGCAGGAGGAGTCCATAGCAAATACTATCACTGGTATATGCCCTTACTGGAAAAGCGAGGAGACAGGCGAGGTTGTAACACTGCCAGAGACTACGATAAGCAGTGACAAGGCTAATAACTTCCCCTTCAAGCGTACCGTGCCACATGATTTTACAGCTAGCTTTGAAGAAAAGCCCACAGAAGCACAGCTAAGAGAAAAAGCGCAAGCCTACGTGCGGCAAACAGGATTTGGAGTGCCCGATGTATCAATTGATGTGTCATTTGTTATGTTGTCTCAATTTGAGGGCTACAAGGACATTGCGCTGCTAGAAGCGGTTAATCTCTGTGATACAGTCTCGGTATACTTCGAACCTTTAGAGATCAGTGCAAAGGCAAAGGTAATCAAGACGGTATACAACGTGCTTAATGATGCATACGACAGTATCACACTGGGAAGTGCAAAAAATAGTCTCACAAAAGTGATGGAGGATATCAGTGGGAATGCAGAAGATCAGATAACAAAAGAACGTGATGCCAGAAAACGAGCAATAGCAGAGTTGGTAAAAAAGATGGAGCAAGGAAGCGGACTATATGTAACCGATAAAGAAAAAGACGGTGCGCATGACTGGTACTTGCACAACAAACCAGAACTTGCAGACTCGCAGACAATCATTCATATCAACGATGCAGGTATTGTTTTTTCGATTGATGGGGGCAAGACGTATAACGGATTATCGTGGGATGGAACAGCAATCCTCAATAAAATATATACTATAGGTATCAATGCTAGTTATGTTGATACTGGAAAGTTAAAAGTAACTGATGGAAACGGAGCGATTCTTTTCTGTGCAGATATGGACACAGGAGAGGTAACTATAAATTCTGGACTTTTGAAAGTAGGAACGGGATTTATCAGCACAGATGGACGTTTCAGCATTGGCCCTATGTATTCGCAGGGTGGCAAGCTGAATAGAGATACAGGCATTTATGAGAATCAAGACGTATGTTTTGCCAAAGCAATTTTTATCAACTACGGTGTAGAAATTTACGGCAATAACGACTCAGCCGAGGGGATATCCTATATAGACTTCCATTCTGGTTCGGACGTGACTACAGGCGATAGTTTATACGATTATACGGGACGATTCCAGAACTATCTTGCAAAAGATGGGGTGAGCCAGTTCGCGTTTACAGGTAGCAAAACTGTAAACGGAACCTCAGCAGGAACTTGTACGGTAGCAGTAAATGGAAATATCGTGCATTCATCAGACAAAAGATTGAAGTCGGATATAAAAGGGCTATCGGCTGATAAGGCAAAAAATCTGCTTATGGCACTCAACCCAGTTAGCTACAAGTATAAGGCAGACTCAGCCGATAATATCCATCATGGCTTAATCTATCAATCTGTAAAAGAAATTGTGGATGATCAGCAACTTGGAAATCTTGCGTTGCTGCAAGAGTATATGGGAGCCGATAAAGTGGTATACGGCGCGATAGGCTATGACGAACTTATAGCAGATATTATCCTTGTACTGCAAGACCATGAGAAGAAATTGAGAGGAGAAAAGTAATGGTAAAATCAGTTTTTGATCTTGACATGACACCGGGGCGAATGCTCCCCTTGATCATCAATGTATCACAATATGACGATATCGGTAGAACTATCGTTTTTAATTTGTATTCATCCGTAGGTGCATGGACTGCTCCAACCTCTGCCTCAGTGACTTTTGAGGGTGGCAAGCGTGATGGCAAGTTTTTTGCGTATAACTGCGCATACTCCAACGGCACTGTAACTGTAACTATACAGCAGCAAATGACCGTTGTAGCAGGCAAGGTAAGATGTAAGGTCAAAGTAAAATCTGGCGACAAGGTGGTGGAGTCTGCCCCTATCATCATGGTTGTAGATGCTGCCGCAGTACCAGACGGCTCTGACATGTCCAAGAGTGACATTAACGATGCTATCGCCAATGCCACTCAAAAAATTGTTGATCAGGTTAAGGATAACATCCCATCCGACTATTCCCAGTTGAGCACAGACGTTAGTAACCTAAAGGAAGATATAGATGACTGCTTGAAAGTTAAATACTTGGAGTTGAAGCAAGATAATCTAATTAACATTGATAATCTTACAGTAGGTGTATGCGATTCTGACGGGTCTTTTAAAGATGATACTCGATATAGAAGAACTGATTATGAATTTGTAAAACCTAATACTACTTACTCTTCATGGAGAATGATTTGGAAAAATGCAATGGGGATAGTCAGAATTGCATTTTTTGATAAAAACAAAAAATTTATAAGTGGTGGTAGTGATATTGGAAATATTTTTACCACTCCATCGGATGCGTATTATGTAATTCTGACATATGTTGACAATGAAAATTTAACAAAAAAAAGAATGCCTATGGTTTGTGAAGGCAATAATGTACCAGAAGTATATTTGCCGTATAAAAATGAGTACATTAAAAAAGTTGTTGAATATGTAAAGAAAGATGATTTAAAGCCTCATGCTTATATGCCTGACGTTATTTATTGTGCATTAGGCAGAACTATTGATATTTACAATAATCAGGTATGTATTGATGCTGACAAATTTCATTTATGTTGGACTTGCGATATTGGATTTGGAGAAGGAAGAAAATTTACTGTTGTGCCTAGTACAATAGGTGATCATTCTTTAAAATTAGATATTTATGATGATAATAATATACTTGTTTGGACTAAAACAAGCACATTAAAGGTTGTAAATGCAAAAACAAGTGGAAGCATTGCAATATTACCTATTGGTGATTCGATGACATATGGTGGTGCGACATGGCAAGATGAAGTATCTAAAAAACTTTCAAATGGCGCAATTACTTACGTCGGTTCTCTTGAGCATAGCTATAGAGGAACAAATTATAATCATGAAGGATACAATGGTGCGACTGCAAGTAATTTCCTCAATTCAAAAATGCTCAGAGGTTTAACAAATCCATTCTATAATCCTGATACTTCAAAATTTGACTGGAATTATTACAAGAATAATACAAGAATATCTCCTGATGTTGTTCAGATAGAACTTGGCACGAATGACATAAATGGTGGAACTATTGAACAAGCCGTAAGTAACATTGCCGAAATGGTTGATTTAATCAGGAAAGATGATGCAAACATCCCCATTTTTATCTGTAATGCAATTTATAGAAGTAATCAGAATGGAATTGCACATCAATTAAGCACACAAGGCTATAGCATGGGAAATGGTGTGTATAAATTCGGTGAAGATATAAAAATACAAAGTCTTATGGTGAGTCTTGTTGAAAAATTTACAGATTATAAAAATGTGTACTTTATCCCTTTAGCTTTATGTCACGATAGCGAAAATAATTTTGGTAAACAAAAAATATCATTGAATAGTAGAAGTCAAGAAATTATTATTATTCCTGCTGATTCAATTCATCCAAATAAAACTGGCGAAGATGCTAGTATTTATGGTTATGATATTGTTGGATATTTACAATTTGCCGATATCATGTTTTCTACATTCAGCGCCTTAATTAACTAAATGAGGGCTATAGTTGATTACTTGTGGCAGGAGGAAGAACTTGAAAAGATACCACTTTATCGCGTTGGCACGTGCCGAACCGCATACGAAAGAAATTAAAAAAGACTCAAAATAAGGAGAAAATGGCATGGCACTTTTGGAAACCCTGATACCTGCATGTATCTCAGCAGGAGTTACCTTGCTTGTGTGCCTCATCAATAACCATGGACAGCAGGAACGCACACGGGCACTTATGGAATATAAGTTGGATGAGCTTGCAAAGAGAGTTGATAAGCACAATTCGGTGATCGAGCGGACTTATAATCTTGAAAAGGATATGGCGGTTGTGATGGAAAAAATCGGTGTAGCAAATCATCGTATCAAAGACTTGGAACAGGAGGAAAAAGAGGAATGAAGAAGTGGTTAAAAACTGTAGGTATTAGATGCGTAAAAACCATGGCGCAGGCAGCAATTGGAGTCATTGGCTCCTCTGCCATGCTTGCCGAGGTAGACTGGAAGGTGTGCTTGTCAACTGTGGTTCTGGCAGGTATCACTTGTATCTTGATGAACGTGAGCCAGATCAAGGAAACAGATGTATGAAAGAGGAGTAAGGAGAAGCTATGGTAAGAATCGGATCGGCAAGAATTGATGAAAACGGCAAGTTAATTGGTGGACAGGTGGGAGATCAGACAGGGCAGGAAGTAGCTGTAGAAGCATGGTATCGCCATGATAAGGGGTGGGTAGTCATCCGTGCTAAAGATGCAGCAGTGCGTGAGCGCATTGCACAGTGCATGGAAGCAGCGTGTGCAAATAATAGTATTGGTTATGACCAGTCTACGTCTTGGGATCTGTACGACAAGGCTAAGCAGTACGGATGGGATTGTAGCAAGGTTAACACCCCAGTGGAGACAGACTGTAGCAGCCTTGTACGTGTATGTGTGGCATATGCTTTGCAGCGCGACATTCCGTGGTTTTCTACTGCCAACGAAGTTGAGGTTTTGGATGCTACAGATGATTTTGAAATCATCCGTGAGCCAAAATGTACAGAGTCCTCAGCATATCAGATGCGTGGAGATATCCTGTGTACAACTGTACAGGGACATACTGTAGTAGTACTGGATGATGGCTCTAAAGTGGAGTGCGAGATTATCTCAACTGGTAACACTACCCTCTGCGGTAAGGGCATCGGAACAGCGGTCGCAAAGACTGCGATGCACGTTAGAGACGGAGCAAAAAACACTGCAAACTCTCTTACGGTCATTAAAAAGGGCACAGCTGTAGAGGTGCTTGAAGTAACCTCTGATTTCTGGTATAAAATCGTGTGGCCAGGCGCATCATGTGGCTACGCATACACCAAGGGCGGTGAAGTATACTACGATTACACGGCTATTAAGTCTACAGCTATCAATGTGGGCGATACGGTATACTTTTCTGGCGGTGCGCAGTATATCTCCGCATGGGCTACGACACCAGTAGCAGCCAAGGCAGGACATGCAAAAGTTACACAGCTTTGTGCGACTGGTAAGCATAACTATCATATTGTAGGCGATGGAGTTTACGGTTGGGTAGATGGAAACACACTGAAAAAGGAGTAAGTATGGATGCAAAGAGAATGCTTTTGAAGGATGCGATTGAAACAGCTATCCGCACTGAGCGGCAGCTAATCCGTTGCCGCCTTGCGTTAGTAGTCTCAGCTCTTGCCAATGCCGCCTTGATTGCTTATGTAGTAGTGAGGTAGCGCATATGGATAGAGGGCTTGTAAAGATATTTTGGGGATGCGGTGATGATGGTATAATCGAGTATGCCCTGATGAGGGCACGACTGAATCGGAAAGAGAAAGAGGCAGTAACTTATCTTTTGGATGAGTGTATGTCTCAAGAGGAAGCAGCGGAAAAGATGTGCGTAAGTACGCGAAGATTTCAAGAATACTGGTACGCGGCATCTGATAAGCTGCTTTCCCTTCCATGGCTTGCGGCTTATGCGGAAGAGCTAAAAAAATAATGTGGGTGGGGGAATTTCCCCCACCTTTTGCGTTGACGTAATGAAAAAATAGTGATATTGTAGAAGGGCAGAAAAGAAAATGGAGGGACACACAATGAGAAAATCTTTGTACGCATTAACCATGGCACTTGCGCTTGCAGTATCTACAGCCCCAGTAATGGCAGAAGAAACAAGCACAGAAGAAGCAGCTGAGATTGCAGCAGACGAGAACACAGTAGAGGGTATCGAGGCAATGATTCAGCAGCTCGAAAAGCAGATTGCGGAATTGAAGCAGAAATTAAAAGAGCTTCGAGGAGAAGATGCAATTCAGGAGGGAGATATCGTATATCAGGACGATATGGTAATCATTACCTATAACGGAATATCTGATGAGTACGGACGATATGATATCATGCTTACTGCCGAGAATTTGACTGACAAAAAAATTCGTGTGCAGACATCTGATACATCAATCAATGGCTATATGACATACCAGATGTTTTCAGTTGGACTCGAAGCCAATAAAAAATCAAAAGGAACGCTTACTATTGATGATAGCGTAGAAGTTGAAAATATTGAAGATTTGCAGAGTGTAGAGACAAAAATTCAAGTATTGGATGATACTACATATGAAGAGCTTCTTCTGACTGACCCAATTACTATCAATTTCAACATTGAAAAATAAAAAAATGAGAGAGCTTGCCAGAAATGGCAGGCTCTTTTTTTGTGCGTAAAATCATCGTACCTGCATCGTGTCTTTTCCCCTCTGCATGTGTGATAATACAGCCATGGAGGGAAGAACGCATGTATAAAAGATATAATCCAAACCCAATTGCAGCAAGAGTAGGAGATTGCACCGTCAGGGCATTATGCAAGGCTCTTGATCAGGACTGGGACAAGACCTACTTACAACTTTGCGTGCAGGGCTTGCTGATGGCTGATATGCCGTCTGCAAATGCAGTGTGGGGCGCATACCTGCATGAAAAAGGTTTTAGGCGAGGTATAGTCTCTGAGGCTTGCCCTATCTGCTACAACGTTGCATCATTTGCAGCAGAACATCCACAAGGAGTGTATGTACTGGCACTGGGAAGCCATGTTGTAACCGTGGTTGATGGTGACTATTTTGATACATGGGATTCAGGGCAGGAAATCCCCCTCTACTTCTGGGAAAGGAGTGATGAAGCATGAATGGATATAACCCTTACTATGGATATCAACCTTATAGCCCACCAGTCCCAGATCAGCTAGCGCAACTGCGGTACAATCAGGGGATGCAGCAAGGAATGCAACAGGGCTTTCAAGGGTTCGGGCAGCAAAGCAATGATGAGCGTATCTGGGTGCAGGGTAAGAACGCGGCAGAAGCTTATCTAGTGGCGGCAAATGGCTTTGTAAGACTTTGGGATAGCAACGGACAAGTTTTTTACGAGAAACGAGCTGATGCATCAGGGCGACCGTGCATGGAAACCTACGAGTACAAACGATTGGGCGCAGAGCTGCCTAAAACTGGAGCAGAAAGCAAGAGTAGTGTAAATGATTACTCAAAAGAGATTGATAGCTTGAAGGTGCGGCTAGCTGCACTAGAAAAACGTTTAAACGATGGAGGTAGAGCAAATGCAAATGTTTCAGAATCCAATGCAAATGATTCAGCAGTTTCAGAAATTTAAACAGCAGTTTACAGGCGATCCAAAGGCAGAAGTGCAGAAGCTTCTAACTTCCGGAAAGTTGAGTCAGCAGCAGCTTAATCAGCTTCAAAGTATGGCACAGCAGTTCCAAGGACTGCTAAATGGCGGTAAATAACAGCAAATCACGCATAAAGCGTTGATTATATTATCTCAGCGAAAGGAGAAAAAACATGAGTTTAACAAGTGAGAGTATGACTCCTGCCGATATCGCAGCAGTAACAGGCAACTGCGGTGGTAATGGCATGTGGGGCGATGGTTCATGGTTTCTTATCATCCTCTTCCTGTTCGTATTTTGCGGATGGGGCGGCAACGGATGGGGAAACAACGGATGGGGCGGCAACGGAGGCGCAGCAGATAACTACGTTTTAGCAAGCGATTTCGCCACCTTGCAGCGGCAGATTGATAGCTCTACAGCATCGCTAGAGCGCAAATCCGATGCGATCAACAGTGGACTCTGTGATGGCTTTTACGCGATGAATACCACCGCTTTAAACGGCTTCTCAGGTGTCAACCAGAATCTTAGTAACGGCTTTGCACAGGCTGAGTTATCACGTGCTAACGGACAGATGGGCTTAATGCAGCAGATGAACGCTAATAACATCACGGCTATGCAGAACGCCAACGCATTACAGGCACAGCTTGCACAGTGCTGCTGCGATAACCGAGAGGCTATCTCTGGTGTGAATTACAACATGGCGATGAATACCAATGCGGTACAGCACAGTGTAGAATCTGGATTCTGCCAGACAAACTACAACAATGCTAACAACACACGTGATATCATCGACAACCAGAACAGCAACGCAAGAGCGATCCTTGATGCACTGAATGCACAGCAGATTGCGGCGAAAGATGCGAAGATTGCAGAGCAGAATCAGCAGATTTTTGGCTTGCAGCTTGCAGCATCTCAGCAGGCACAGAATAACTACCTGGTACAGACTCTCAAACCTGCACCAGTTCCGAGTTTCCCTGCTGGGCAGCTCTACGGCTACATGGGTGGCTGCTGCAATCCGTGCAATAGCTGTTCCTGATAGGGGGTGGCGAGTATGGCAGAGTATACATTAACCACACCTACAGCCGTCCCTCTGGGCGGTGCAGTGCCATATACCAACACAATTATCAAGGGTTGCTGTAATATCAAGCACAGAGCAGGATCAGGGCAGGTGACTGTCAAGGGCGGCACTTGCTGCAACCCTGCAAAGTATCTTGTGTACTTTCATGCCAACGTAACAGGAGTTGCAGGAGCAATCCAGCTTGCGCTGTTTCTGGATGGCGAGAGATTACCAGAAACCTTGATGGCTGTTGTTCCTGCCGCTGCGACTGACGTTTGGTCAGTGGATGCAGAGACAGAATTTTGCGTGGACTGCTGCTGCGGCACGGTCTCAGCAAGAGTAGTAGAGGGTGCAACGGTTACGGTTAACACAGCAGAAATAATTGTGAAAAAGGAGGTGGCATGATGGAAGTAATGGAAGAATTAAAACGTATGATTTGCACAGAGCTGGAAGACATCGCTAAAAAGGGCGAAATGTCACCGGGCGATCTTGAAGCGGTATATAAGCTGATTGTGGCAAAAGAGAAACTATTACGCATTGACGAGCTTGAAGAAAAGCTTGGCTATAGCGAGGATGGCAGAAGATGGAGATACAGCCGAGACGGTGAGTCAGATGGCGGCAGCAGCTATGGACGGCATTATGTGAGAGCACACTACAGCAGAGACGGCAGAGGACGCTACAGCATGGATGAGGGACGCACGATGCTTGCAGATCAGATCAGAGATATGATTGATAACAGTGATCTGAGCCAGAACCAGAAAGGCGCACTCAGAAAGGCTATGGAAGCTTTGCAGGAGTGATGATGGAAAGGGGGTAGAGCGATGCTTGATATGGACGAGATAAAAAGTGAGATTGCACGGCTTGAAAATGGAAATATCACCTTTTCAACTGTGGAAAAGCTTGCTATGCTCTACATAGTGCAAGAACGCAATTCCCCCACACCAGAACCAGAGCCAGTTGAGATACAGCAAATGCCAAAGTATGCGTATGCAGCCGCACCAGAACCGCCACAGTCGGACTTTTTAGAGGCTGTGAGCAAAGTGCCTATAGATAAGGCATTGCAAGTGATAGATGAGCACATGGAAGCAATCAAGCTGCTGTATCCCAAGGAGTACAAGGCTGTGATAAACAAAATACTGGCATAAAAAAGAGAGGGGAGCACGAAGCTTCCCTCTTTTTTAATTTTTCTTATTGACTTTTAGCTTATTTGGAGATAATATGGAGTTGAGATAAAATCTCATTCATGCTTGCAAAGGCATGTGGATTGAAAAAAACTGAAGACAATAAGTCTAAAGAGAAAGCGGTGGAAATTCCACCGCCTTTTCTTTGTTTTTTACCTTAATCCCAAATGTGCGATCTGCAAGCCTCATCCCATTCTTCCTCCATTTCACGGAGTACAAGGGCAGGTTCTTCACCGTTGATGATTCTTTCCTTTGCTTTCCTTCCTGCGGATGCCTTTTCAAAATTTGCAGCGTATGCCCAAGCATCAGCCTTGATGTAAGCGGCGGCACGTGGGTATTTTTCCGACATAGCCTTTAAATCATAGTTCGGTTTTGATCTAACCCCTAATCCGCCTACATCATCAAATGACTTTTCAAATTCTTTGTGCCAGCTTGCGAGGTCAGCTCTGGCAGCTTTCAATTCCTTGAGTCCTTCGATTGCATCAATTTTTGCTTGTCGCTCCTCGGCGGCTTTGATTTCTGCATTGCGGCGATCAATCAGATAATTGTATATTTCTGGTTTACGTGCTCTGATAATTTCCATAGCATTGTCGCTCTTAAGCTTTCTGGTTTCCAGAGCATAGATTGCACCTGTTAGTACCTCCTTTCCATTCTTGGATTCAGTTTTCAACCCAATATCATATCGCTTAATTAGTGCTGCGATAGATGCGTTCTGTGCGTCAAATTTCATTTTGTGATTCCTCCTTTTTGATTTTCTCAAGCCCGTACAGCTCATATAAATATTCACTGACTTTTGCATGTTCTTTTTGTGGCTTATAGTAGCGCACTGGTATCAAATCTTTTTCAGTGATCTTCCGAGTTCCCCCATACATGCTAAACATTTTAAATGAGCCGTCTTCCAATTCTACGATGTAGTGGCGCGGCAGGAGTGGGGTTTCATATAATTGCTTTACTTTCATTTCTTTACTCCTTTCTTTTACAGTTAGCTTTCACTCAGCAATTTTTCAATTTCAGCTAAGCGTTTCAGCAACTTTTCTTTTTCCATTTCAAGTGTCTGAAAATCTTCTTCTACCATTCGTTCCAGTGCCAATCTAAAATAAATTGGGCACTTATTTACTCCCAGTTCCCAGTTCTGGAGTGTGCGCTTGGGGATTGAGTATAAATCCCCAAACTTTTGTTGGTTTAATCCAGTCAGCTCTCGAAGCTCCTTAACTTCCATCTTGTTTTAGTTCCTTTCCTTTTTCTGCCGCCAATTGTAAATTATCTTTGCGTTTTTGGAATAATGTTGACCATACTCAGGTCTTTCTCTCGGAAGATATGCACGGACACTTGATAAGCTTAACTTTACTGCCTTGGAAATATCTTCAACCCCCACCCCTTGACTATACAATTCAAGAATTTTTGCATGTGCTGCATTTAATACATATCCATGAGTGGCTAGACACTTGGTTATTTTGTGATGAGAACAACCAGTTTGAATTGAAATAGGCTTAACTGCTCCATACTGCTTCCACAAATCAATTATAGCTTTGTCTGTCTTGCTGATTTGATCATCCATCATTGTTCCTCTCTACACTCGGCACTATAGATGAGTTCCATATCTTTTCCAGCTTCGATATAGGAGTTGTAATCTGTCAGCTCACGATATGTTATTTCACCACTTACAGCATCAAACCATGCCTCCACATAGCCGTTATATGTTGCTTTCTTTGCCATTGCTCTTGCATGTGCTGCAATTCTGCCTTTTTCCGTCTTGCTAAGCACGAATCTATTATTTTCTCTCTTCATTTTCCTTTATCTTGCTACCTTTGGTAGTTCCTTTCTTTGTTATGGCTATAGCATAGCACCGATTCGGTACTTTGTAAAGTATATATTTGCACTAAATCGGTGCTTTTATTGATATTATTTAACTAGTTGCTATTATGTTACTATTACAAGTGGCAAGGTGACATAATAGCAACAAAAAGAATAAAAAAATTATATAAAAAACACCTTAGACACCTTCTTTCCATCGATCTCAATACGCCTGATAGTACGATGCCAGAAATCACGCTTTCCATCCTTGGATAATTGTCGGTACATTTCCACCCAATCATCAGGCAGTTGCTTGATTGGGCTGAGTGGGACTCTCTGGCTTTCAAGCTCTGCCATATTCGCCTTGAGTTGCGACGTTTTGTCTACATATTCAGCGCGGCTCATATCCCCATCAAGGTATACGTCTTTTAGCCTTTGGAGCTTGCCCTTGATACGACTGATTTCTTTCTCTGCATCCTTAGCCTTTTCTTGGCTTTGCGCAATGCTTGCCTCGTAGTCCGTGATCAGCTCGGACATATGCTCGATTAAGTAATCTTCCAGTTTGTGTTCCATCACAAAAGCAGGCTTCTCGCAAATGTCCTTTCTCCTGGTCTTTGTGCGGCACTGGTAGTACCCTCTTTCAATTGTTTCCCCATTTGCCCTGATGTGCTTGGATAACTTTGATCCCATCCTTGCCCCACAACTGGCACAGAAGATCAACCCTGTAAAGATGTATACTCGATTATCTTTTGTTGTACGTGCATAGTGCACTCTGGCATTTTGTATAATCTTATGCTGTTCTGGTGTGATGTATGCAGGCACATCAACCCCGTAGTACGTGCCGTAGTACGGCTCTTTATCCAAAATGAAATGAGCGGTTTTGCGCGACATGCGCAGACCTAACTTCCGTGCAGCGTCCATGGCTGCTACTGGGCTGTAAGTATTAAGGTAGGTATCAAAAAACGCTTGCATGGCATCCTTAGTGGCAGGATCATAGTCAATGGTACTGGAAGATGTCCTTATGTACCCTAGCGGCATCCTGCCTGCTATGATGTGTCCGTGTTCTCTTTTGTACTCTAATACAGCTTTGATACGCTCTGATGTGCGGTCGGACTCTGCCTGAGCCACCGACAGCATGATGTTCACCTTAAAAACTCCTGCGGAAGTCTCTGTTTCATAGTCTTCCCAAATCGCCCTCCATGGCACTTTTGCACCATCTAACACCTGCTGTACTGCGTAGTAGTCCGCAACAGAGCGAAACCATCTGTCTAGCTTTGTAAAAAGAATGATATCAATTTTATGCTTTTGGCAATCCTCTAGCAGTTGCAGCAGCGCAGGACGTGATTTGTATTTCTTTCTCGCACTGATTCCTGCATCGTTGTAGATACCTGCAATCGAAAAACCGCGTTCCTGGCAATAGTTTTTTAATGCGTCTAACTGGTTATCCACTGATAAACCATGTTCCTTTTGTTCTGCGGTTGATACACGCACATATATAGCCGCCCTTTTCTGCCCTTCCTTATCTAACCTTTTCTGTTCTTCCATTTCTGTCCTTCCTTGTGCCATGTTTACACCATTAGTCACATCAAAAGTGTTAAAAAAAGTATTATATCGCTTTCCCCTTTGTGTTAGCATGGAAACATCTTTTTTTTAAGGAGGTGCATCATGGATAGAAAGGAGCTTATAAAAAAGATATCCAGTCTACTGCAAACCTTTGATCTTGTTACCCTGTTAGCCATTTACCGTACACTTAAACGTGTTCAGAAAGGAGCTGTAAATGAAAAAGATGCTGATTAAAAAGATAACTGATATGCTGCAAACACAAAATGAAGATGTGCTACTGTTGATTTATGAAATTTTACTTAGGATGTAGCTTTAAGTTCTTTGAGGTTGCCCAGTATGCCTCCAAAACTCTGCGCTTGATCCTCTGAGAGCTGCAAGACGTACTGTACAGCCTCAATTGCGACTTGATAACGGCTTGATGTAGGATCAAGTTGTCTCAGTTGGCTTGCGATGTTGGAGACTTCCGCACATGATGTAACCTGCATCGCGCCCTTTCCGGTTCTCAACCACTCCTCACGAATGCCGAATCTCTCGCAGATCAGCGTGATACTCTGCGTGCTCGGCTTGCTTTTACCAGAGCACATGTTAGATACTGCTGACTCTGAGATGTGCAAAGTTCGTGACAATCCTGCCTGCTTCATCCCCTTCATCTTCAATATCTGCAAAATTCTATCACCGATTTCCATTGTTTCACCCCCTTCTCTTCTTATTATATCACATTCCCTTTTAAAAGTAAACTGGCATCTTATATAAATTAAGGAAAAGACCAAGAAAAAGCACCGAGCTGCCAACTCGATGCCATAAAAAGACATAAACTAGAAAGTCTGTCTCATAAAACCAAAAATATTATATCACAAATAGTAGTAAGACGCAAACAATTTAAAAGGGAATCAGATCGCTCTGCCCCCCTAAATACGGAGAAATATTGAGTTCTTTTCACACAAAACCCCTCGTGCCGAAAGGTAAACACGAGGGGCAGACAGAAAGGATAAAGGTACTCATTTGTGTGAATATCCCACATCAGAGAAAGGTGTAAAAGATGTGCGAATCCTTTACAGCCCTAACTATAAGTGCGATGAATAAAAAAAGCAAGGACTTTTTTTGAGTCCCTGCTTTCTTTTTTTACCCTTTTTACTGGGTACGGTAATATGCTGCTCAAAAGCAGTGTTTTTTACTTTTCCCCCTTGCTTATCGCAGCATTGAGCTTGCGTACCATGTCCAACACGGCTTGCATTTGGGTTTCATCCAGCTGCAAAAGATACTTGTTAAGCTCTATCAGAAAGTTATAAGTTTCTGGATCAGTTTCTTCTTTATGGAAAAGTTGTGCTGTGATAGTAGCTATCTCAGCTTGCTTTGTCATCGGGGCTTTCATTTCCCCTTCGCCAGTGCGCAGCCATTCCTCACTAATTTGAAACTTCTTGCACAAGTCTATAATCGTCCTTGCGCTTGGGGCACGCTTTCCACTTTCTAGCATCCACACATAGTTTTGTGATAGATTTAGTTCTTTTCCGAACTCTTCTTGTGTTAATCCACTTTCTTTTCTTATAGAAACTATTCTGTCTTTCATTTCTTGCATAAAGACACCTCCTTACATTATATAGTATATCTTACAAATTCTAACAAGTCAATAAAATAATTAAACTTTTTTCTAAAAAACTATTGACATGTTAGTAGTGATGTGCTATTATAAACTCACAAGTTAGATAACAACTTGACAGAAAGGAAGGAAACAAAATGGCAATCGCAAATTACAAGAGTTTTATTACAAGATTAGGAAAAATGATCTGCAAGAACTTCACAGATAGTGAGTTCGTCAAAACAGAATTTGATGATGAATTTAATTCTAACACAGCTTATTTTACTATCAACGGATATTCTGCATGGGCATGTATCTATGATGATGATGATGTCATTACCGTATATGTTGCTAGCACACACACAGTCGAAATCAAAATTGACGGTACACAGAAAGATGCTATGGCAACAGCCGTTCGTAGAATCGAAAGCCTATTAGATGAAGCAAAAATTAAAAAAGCAGAGATAGATAAAAAGGCTGAGGAAGAAGTGAATGCAGATAAGCAGGACTACAGTGAAGAAGAGCCAAAGGCAGAGAACAGCAAAGTTAAAGCAGTTGCACAGTACCTTAGCAACAAGATCACAGGATGGTACGAGAACGCAAGAATTGATTACGGTGTGAACGGTAAGTTCCTTAGCTGCAAGGCAGAGGGCGAAAACGGTATCCGCATCAACTGGGAAGAGAACGGCAAGGAGTACACAATGGTGATCAACTGGTTCACTGAGTACACCACAGAACACCTCTATAACATTTGGATGGAGCAGGGCGTAGAGGTTGAGGAAGTTGAGAAGCAGCCAAAGGAAGAAGAACAGCAGGTAGTGACCATTGATAACACACAGCTTTTTCTTAAAGATTTTGCAAAGAGCTTGGATGCAGCAGGATTCGCGACATCTTACAAGGAGCTTTATCAGGGTACATATAGTATACATGCTATAGCAGATCAAAGAGTCATAGTAGATGTAGTTTTTAACGAGGGAGTACCTGGCAAGACGTCAGCAAGTGCAGTTGTATATAGCGGTATAGATTGCATCATCATTGACCGCACAAAGTATAACACTGAGACAGAGTTTATCAAAGTGATTACAGAAATGGTTATAAGTGCTAGCACCAAAGAAAAGGGGCTTTCCAAAGCAACCAAGCTTTTTGAAAGTACAGATAGTACAGACAATAAGGTGCGAAAGCTCCGCAAGGAGTTTAAACAGTGGGAACTCTTGCAGGAGAGAGAAAAGGAAGCAGATGAAGCTTACGAAGCAAACTACAAGAATAAGGAGCTTGAGAAAGCAGCAGATGAAGCTTTCGAAGTTGAGTATAAGCAATACGACAAGATAGCACGCATGATAGCAGAGCTTATTAACATAGAGGTACTTACTGCAAAAAGTATGCTTACCAATGGGGCAGAACGTGTTAAGAAAATCTTAGGACTGTAAAGTCTTTGCTGAGCTAACGGCAAGACGGGCAGAGGGGGGTCACATGGTTGTAGTTAACGGACATGAAGCAGAACACCTCAGAGAATTACCACAAGCAGATCAGGACAGCATAGCGCACAACGTGCTGAGTGAGTTGCATAGAATCTGGCTGAGAGAGCATGGAATGCGGCTTGAGAGCATCGAGGTGAGCAGAAAGAAGAAGGAGGATGTGGGTGCATAAATATGCGGTACGTTTTTACGTAGATTGGCAATTGGTGGCAGGATGCGTTATTGAAACCTATGACAGGGATAGTGCAGAAAAGCTAGCAACTGCCAAATTGCAAGACGAAATCATAGAAATAGAAAAGGCGCTGAATGCAAAGGTTAACCGAACTTTTGTATCACAGCTACCAGATAATCAGCATAAAAGAAAGGAAAATTAAAAAAATGAAGAGTTACAAGGGATTTAACAAGGACATGACTTGCCGTGATTTTCAGTATGAGGAGGGCAAGGAGTATGAAGAGACAACAGCAGAAGTATGTGAAACAGGCTTCCATTCCTGCGAATATCCGCTTGATTGCTTCCGCTACTATGATCCTGCTCACAGTGTATACCATGAAGTGGAAGCAGACGGTGAAATAGACAAGGCAGATGATGGCACAAAGCTTGCATCTACTAAACTCAAGATTGGTGCTGAGTTAAGCATAGCAGGACTTGTTAAGGCTTCCATTGAGTACACGATTAAGCGCACTAAAAAGGAAGCAGGAGCTGTTGACCCTTGCGGAGCATCAAGTGCCACAGGCTACAGAGGAGCATCAAGTGCCACAGGCGACTGCGGAGCATCAAGTGCCACAGGCGACTGCGGAGCATCAAGTGCCACAGGCTACAGA
>ERZ1034917.369-NODE-369-length-42326-cov-20.525112_pt1 | contig 42326 bp, 37 predicted proteins | sample MGYA00520605_ERZ1034917 | MGnify/ENA primary metagenome ERZ1034917 (study PRJEB33766, sample SAMN09781784) | gut metagenome | biome: gut microbiome | host: Homo sapiens | place: Madagascar | study: EMG produced TPA metagenomics assembly of the PRJNA485056 data... | reverse complement strand
TTATAGCGATCTGCCTTACGGCATTTATGCAGACAACCTTGTTGTTCCTTGGACTGATGACATTCCCGAACAATATGCTGTTGGGGCTCGGCATAATGCTGGCAGCCAATGAAGTACCGAGAATTGCGCAGCACCCTGGACTTCAAAAAGGCAACTACCGAAAAATCAAGGGTTTGTCGGCGCTCTTCACCAGTATCAAAAGAAAATACATAACGGATGGGACAGTCAACAGATGTAGGGCTGTCCCTTTTTATCACGCTTTTTTTGCAGACTGCTCTTGAAATTATCACAATTCTATGCTATAATAATCATAAACGAACGGTCGGTACATACAAAGGAGCGAAGCAACATGAAAACAACAGAGCAACAGCACAATGCGCGCAAGCGCGAAATGATGGAAAAATGCTTTGATTGCTATGCTGAAAACGGGCTGACGGGCACGGGGATCAAAGCCCTGGCCGACGCTTGCGGCTGCACAAAGGCAAATCTGTATTCTTATTTCAAAAACCTTGACGAGCTGATTATTGAGTCAACGGCATACTGTATGGAAAAGGTCGAGGACGACTTTATGGAGATGGCGCCCACCGACCCGAAGGATGTTGTCCGGTTTGTGAAGGAGGTTCCCTACTGGACGGCAAAAAAGCACGGCAAAAAATATCGGCTGATGTATCAGATCTATACGCACCCGAAGTATATCGAGCACGGCAAGAAATTTTTTGAGGGCGTCAACGAGCGCTATACCGAGTATGCCAAGCGGCTGGAGCCGAAGATAGGCATTCCCTATACGGTCATCACGCCGCTGATCTTTATCTTCGTCCGCGCCTGCGTACACTATGCGATGTTCGAGGACGAATATTATCTGAAAACCCAGATGGAGGTCTTAAAGCAGGGCGTCGCTCTGTTTGCAGATAAATACCGCTCGCAATACTTGAACGGAGGTAACGAGAAATGAAGAAACGAATACTCAGCATCCTGCTCCTATGCTGCATGGTGCTGACGCTGCTGCCGACAGCGGCCTTTGCGGCAGATACAGGAAAGGCGATCCGGCTTGGCACAGACGCACTGAATAAAAATGTAAACACAGCGACCGCACCGACCGTATATTTCGGGCAAAACCATGAAAATAAGCCTGCCGCATGGCGAGTTATCGGTTATGACGGAAACGGTGTTACAAGCGCACAGGGGGATATGACCCTGCTTGCGGCAGGCAATATGGGAGTTATGCAATTTGCCGGTAACGGAGCAAGCAACGAATACGCACCGAGTGATTTGAAAACCGCAGTAGACGCGCTTGCAGAAAAGCTGACGACAGAAGAAAATGCTGCCGTAAAGAAACGGACGCTTACAAGCGGAAGTTATAACGGAGAAAATACCGACTGTGTAGCAGGAGCTCAGGTGGATAACGCTGTATTCTGGCCGCTTTCCACAGCGGAAGCGTCTGCGGTAAATAATGATCTGCGAATTGTGGATAAAGAACATCCGACTTGGGATTCAAGCAATTGGTGGCTGCGCTCCCCCGGCGAAGAAGATTACATCGACGGCATCCCTTCTGCCGTCGTGCGTGGTGGTGGTGGTGTCTTATACTTTGGGCTCAATGTCACCAGATGGTATGGTGTACGTCCCGCTTTTAGCTTAAAATCAAGCTCCGTACTCTTTACCTCCGCTGCTGTGGGCGGAAAGCCTGACGGAGGATTGACCCCGATTTCCGAATACACCGGAAACGAATGGAAGCTGACGCTATCGGACAGCGACCGAAGCGGTTTCCTTGCAACGCTCAAATCCCATTCGGGAAACAGCGTTCGCTTTGATTACAAGGGGGCGAAAACCGGCGCAAACGAATATATTTCCGCAATGGTGATCAACGGCGAAACCGTGAAATACTATGGCAGACTTAAAAATGTGAGCGAGACGGGCATGGAAAACGGGAATTTGACACTTACTTTGCCTGTTGCTGTGGATGTGGAAAAAGGCGATCGGCTGTTTGTTTTCAATGAACAATACAACGGCGACCGAAAAACCGATTACGCAAGCGATCTGCATGAGCTTCCGCTGAAATCGTCAGGCGCAAATACGCCAAGGCTTCGTATCAATGCCGAAACGGATGAATGGGAAGTTTCCTATGATGAAGGTCAGACATGGCTTTCCCTCGGCGTGAAAGCCACCGGCGCAGACGGACAGGATGGCAAAGACGGAGTTGACGGAAAGGACGGCGCCCCTGGTAAAGACGGCACCCCTGGTAAAGACGGCGCCCCCGGCAAAGACGGCGCTCCCGGTAAAGACGGTGCTCCCGGTAAAGACGGTGCTCCCGGTAAAGACGGTGCTGACGGTAAAGACGGCACAAACGGAAAAGACGGCATAACACCTCGGCTTAAAATCGGAGACGATAACATTTGGTATATTTCCTATGACGGCGGTCAAAGCTGGACCTCCCTCGGAGTAAAGGCGACCGGCGAGAAAGGCGGCAAGGGCAACAAAGGCGACGCCGGCGCTGACGGACAGGATGGTGCCGATGGCAAAGATGGCGTTGATGGCAAGGACGGTAAAGACGGTGCTGACGGCAAAGACGGCACAAACGGAAAAGACGGCATAACGCCCCAGCTTAAAATCGGGGACGATAACATTTGGTATGTCTCCTATGACGGCGGGCAAAGCTGGACTTCCCTCGGAGTGAGAGCCTCCGGCGATAAGGGCGACCGTGGAGAAAAAGGGGATAAAGGGGACAAAGGCGATAAAGGCGCAGACGGTCTGACCCCCTTCATCGGTGAAAACGGCAACTGGTGGATCGGAACGACCGACACCGGTGTGAAAGCGGCGGCCGACAGTTCGATTGCCGCAGGATCTTCTGCCGTTGTCGAAAAAAGTCCGCTGGCAAAAACAGCTATCGTTGTGGCAGGAGCTTCGCTTTTGAGCAACATGGTTTTGATTTTGTACATTGTGCTGAAAAAGAAAAAGAGCCTTGTATAAGGTCATGAAAAGGAGAATTTGATATGAAAAAACGAATCCTCAGTATCCTACTTACCCTTTGTATGGTGCTATGCCTTGTGCCGATAACGGTTTTTGCCGCAGGCGGTGCAAAAGCCATTCTGCCCGGTACGAGCGCCCAAAGCATATTAAAGATCGACAAAAGCAGGCTGTCCTTTGCGGGGCATGAATGGTGGGTGATCGGCCAAAAGACCGACAAAAGCAATAATGCGCCCATCATTACCCTGCTTGCGGTAAACAATGATTTCGGAGATGTCCCGTTCCGCACGGGGAGCGCCGTGCCGTTTGAAAATGCAAGACGCTACAGCGAGGACAACGGTTATTATGCCAACAACCCGTCCGATATGTCGCAATGGAGAAAGCCCAATGAGTATGCGGGAAGCACCTTGCAGCAGAAAATGGTTTCCCTGGCCGAGGCGATCCCCGAAAAGGAGCAGGCGGTCATCCGCCCCAAGGACATCACCGAGGGAATCACCGGGCAGGAGGTCAAAGCGCAGAAGCTCTGGGCCTTCTCGCAAGAGGATAGTATTTATTTGTACAGAAATTCGTGCAAGTACGCTGCAAAGTGGTGGACGCGTTCTTCCAATGAGGTTTACGGCTACGGATCGTGGACGATTCATCCCGATGGCAGAAGCGGCAGCGCCCTCAACGTGGACTACGATGCTGCCGTGCGGCCTGCCATGGAGATGGATCTGTCCTCCGTTCTCTTTATATCTGCTGCCGAGCACGGAAAAGTTGCAGATTTAACGACCCCGATCGCCGAATACGCCGGAGATGAATGGAAGCTGACCTTGCATGACAGCGACCGCGACGATTTTACGGCAAAGACGGTGCTGGTCAACGGTAGTGTGCTGGAGGTCGAATACAAGAACGCAAAAGTGGGCGATAATGAATATATATCTGCCGTTATTAAGGATGCGGACGGGAGCATTTCCCGCTATACACGCGTTGTGCAGCTGGACGGCACGACAAACGGTACACGCGGCAGGGCAGCGATTGACCTGACCGGCATAGACATGACCGGCAAGACGCTCTGCGTGTTCAACGAGCAGTTTAACGGCGATCATAAGACCGACTATGCCGGCGCACTTCGGGAAGTGAAGCTGACGGACGAGATCGACGAGCAGTTCACCCTTACCCCCGGCGGCAGATACTATTTCGACCTGTCGGCGATGAATATTCCCGGAACGGTAAACAGCAATCTGCCGGACAAAACGCTGCATTATGTGCCGTTTACATATGTGGGTACGGTGGATGCCTATTCGATGGAAAATGAAACCGATACCGCCAAGCAGCCCTACGAGCACAGCCTTTTTATTGCGGACTATAACGTGAAATGTTCTTTGCAGCGGGAGACGTTGGCAGAAATGAACCTGATTTATGGCCAGACCTATACAGCGAGTAACGTGAACTATACGCTCCGCGCCCCATCTGTTGGAGACCATCACCGTAATGAAGGAGAAGGCTCTGGTCTTGCACCAATTGACAATGAATGGGATACGATCTATCAGAAGTCAGCCGATTATATCAAAAACTGGTATAAAATGCGCTCTTTCGGCCAGGATATAGGTACTGGGAATGTCGAGGGAATGTATCTATCTCGTGGTGGAGACTTCGCTGCAAAGGCTACATTTTGGGCAAGGCCAACCCTCCCGGAGCGGGACAGTGGTTTCCGCCCCGTTCTTGAGCTGCCGACAGATCTTGCCGCCGACAGCCTGAAGGCGGTTGAGTTAATCACGGCCGGTTATATGCCCGGCGAGACTTCTAACCTCATCAACATCATCGTGAAAAAGGGCGAGAGCTTCACTGCACCCTCTGCCGAGGGGCTGCCCCTTTCCGACGACATCTCTGCCGACACACCTATGCGGTGGGTAGACGAAAACCTAAACATCTACAAGCCCGGCGATACCGTTCCGGCAGATGTTTCAGAGCTTTACGCTTTCTATGGCGGTTTCGGTCTGTTTTTGGATCGCGGCGACGGCGAGGTCGAGGTCACACCGGACAATTATACCGATATTTTCGGCGACGGGACTGCCTCCTTTGTTATGCCTAAGGGCGGCAGCCTTACAGAGCTTGAGGGACCTTCTTATAATCTGACATTCAAGGACATTTTGGAAATTTATTCGACCGGCAAGCTTGAAAGATACGGTTATGTTTTCCCGAATCTGAAGCTCAAAAATGGAGATCTGACCTCTGTGCGCTTGAGCGAAGAGTATATCGGACAAGAAAGCCCGCTCTTTATCACGCCGGACGGAAAGAATACCGTCGGAAGCCTGAACGGAATCAGCATGAGCAGGGACGCTCTTTCCATCCTCGGCGACGGCTCGCTGACGCTGAACAGTGCGCTGACGCTTGAGCGATACACCCAGTACGGCGGCGGCAGCGTCACTATGACGGACGGGCTGACGGCATACTATCTTTCTATAGACAGCGGCTCGCTTACCGTAATGGGCGATCCGCAGGCCATTACGCTGCTGAATCAAGATATAAGCGATCTGTATATGGGCGACGGTGTGCGGCTGTTCACGGGCTCTTCGGCGCAGGACGCGGCAGAGGCTGCCGTGCCGCAGCTTTCCGCTGAAATGCAGGAACTGTATAAACGCTATCAGGCGGAGGACAGCACGCTGACATATGAAGAGATTTCCGCGCTGAGCAACGCACTCAGAGAGCGGTTCAACGCTATCTTCCGGCAGCTTCCGGGCAAGACCTATGTGCGTATCGCAAACGCTTGGGATGTGACTTATAAGCCCGGAGAAAACGGCACAGGCAATGCGGTAACGGATATTAAATTCTATAACGATGCCCTCACGCTACGAGGCGCTTTGTTCACCCGCACAGGCTATACCCAGACCGGCTGGGCGACCGTGGACGGCGGCGAAAAGGTGTATGACTTTGAAGATGTTTATACCAAAAACGAGGCGCTGACGCTCTATCCCGTTTGGAGCACGAATCAATATACGATCACCTTTGATACCAACGGCGGCAGCGAGATCGCACCCATTACACAGGACTATGGCACGGCAATTACCGCACCTGACGACCCGACAAGAGAGGGCTACACCTTTATCGGTTGGGACAGGGAAATTCCCACGACCATGCCTGCCGAGAATATGACTGTCACCGCACAGTGGAAAGACATCGAAAAGCCCACGGGCGAAATGAAGATCAGCGAGAACAGTTGGAAAGCGTTCCTCAACAACATCACCTTCGGGCTGTTCTTTAAGGACACGCAAACGGTGACGATCACCGCCGCCGACAACAGCGGCGAAACGGTAACGGTCGAATATCTGCTGTCAGATAAGGAATTGACAAAAACGGAGCTTGACGGCATGACCTTCACAGCGTACACCGCACCGTTCGGCATTGACCCTGATAACGAATATATTATCTATGTCAAACTGACCGATAAAGCGGGCAATACGGACTACATTTGCTCGGACGGCATCGTGCTTGACGGCACAAGCCCGGTGATCACCGGCATTGAGGACGGCAAAACCTACTGCGAGGCACAGACGGTCACCGTTGCCGAGAAGTATGTGGACACCGTCACCGTGAACGGCACAGAGGTCACGCTTGACGAAGGAGGCAGCTTTACCCTCTCTCCGGCGGACGGCGAGCAGAAGATCGTTGTCACCGACAAGGCGGGCAACACCGCCGAGATGACCGTAACGGTCAATGACGGACACACCTTCGGTGAATGGGCATCAAACGGCGACGGCACGCACACCCGCAAATGCACGGTGGACGGCTGCAACGGGCTTGAAACAAAGGATTGCTCCGGCGGCAAGGCGACCTGCAAGGACAAGGCGGTTTGCGAGGTTTGCGGCAAAGCCTACGGAGAGCTTGACCCGAAGAATCACACCGCCCTCAAGCATATCTCCGCCAAGGCGGCCACCGAGGACGCTGAGGGCAATACCGAGTATTGGTACTGCGGCGGCTGTGATAAGTATTACAGCGACAAGGACGGCACTAAGGAAATCAAAAAAGCCGACACCGTAACGGCTAAGCTGCCGAAGTCTCCCAAAACCGGCGACACAAGCAACCTCATGCTGTGGATCGCACTGCTGTTCATCAGCGGCGGTGCCGCTATTGGCACAACAGTTGTCAGCAAAAAGAAAAAGCACAATATCTAACAAAATAGTTTAACTCACACAGCGGCTATCGGAAACGGTAGCCGCTTTTTTATTTTGAAAAGTGCTGGACTTGCGGCACAGACTGTGGTATGGTGTTTGGCTTGGAAAGGGGTGAAAACCATGAAAACACTTGAAAATCTGTATTACGGCAATATTGATCCACACGAACACACCGTATCCAACGGCACGGACAAAGGCGAATTTCTCGAAACCGTTGTGTAGCTTGAAACGGAACTCAGAGCTACTCTCACAGAACAACAAAAGGCTCTGCTTGAACAGCTTGAAAAAGCGGATGCAGAGGTTTCCGACCGGCACGAATTGCAGGCATTCGCAGTCGGCTTTCGATTGGCAGCTCGGCTGATGACGGAAGTGTACGAGCCGACGCCGGAGTTAGAACCGTAACAAAAAACAGTCGGAAACGGGATCGCAGGATCCTGTTTCTGCTTTGAAAATATATACTGCAGCAGGCAGAGGGTTTTTACAGTCCTCTGCCTGCTTTTTGTTACGCCATATTTTTTGAACATTTTGTAAATTCTTCGTTTTTCAGGTAGTCAACCATACGGTTTTTCGGCTGAAAAAGTGAGGGGAAAATAAAAAACCGAAATTTCCGGTTGTAGCCTATACGGTTTTTTCCTTTGGATAAGTGTAGGGGCAAATAAAAATTCGGTTGTACCCCCTGCGCTTTTTCGGCATGAAAAGTAGAGGGCAAAATTACATAACCATTTGGAAGGAGTTGGTGAAGATATGATTGCAGCCGTGCAAGAAGAAAATTTCAAGGAGGAAAAAGTGACAGAAAAATTTTCAATCATCTCAAACCGCATAAGCGACTACCGATTAAAGCCGAGAGACTGCGCCGTCTACTGCTGCCTTGTAAAACACAGCGATAAAAACGGTGTCTGCTTTCCGTCACGGCGGCTGATCGCCGAGGAATGCTGTATTGACAAAAAGACGGTGGACGCAGCACTCCGAAGTCTTGAAAAAGCGGGGCTTGTGAAAAAGAAAAAGCGCCGCAGACAGGACGGATCGAACACAAGCAACGCTTACACGGTCAAGTTATTTCGGTAGTGTAATTTTTCCGTACAGGGTGGTGTAAGAAACGGTATCGCAGAACTATACCCATAGAACTAAACCCACTGAGTATATATTACAGCAGAAGAAAGAAATAAGACGGCAAACTCTTCCTCTGCCGAAACAGCCGCAGGAAACGCCCTGTGTGCCGAACAAGCGGATAACCGAGTAAACACCCGACCGAGCCGCACAAAGGCGAAATACGGCGCTGTAAACGGCGTGTGCGCACCTTTTTCTTTTCTGCCGTGGTAACAGACAGAATACCGCAGGGAGACACCTTTGTACTCTCCCTTTGGGGAGAGTGCGAGCATCGCAGACGGCTGGTCGCCGGCAAAGCCGACCCCTGCCGCTGCTGCTCGGCGGGCAGAAGCCCTGCACCCACTTTTAGAAACGGAGTACGATATGAAAAACAAAAAACTAAGCATCCGCATAAGCGAACAAGACCTCGCTGCCATCCACCGAAAAGCAAACACGGCAAACCTTTCCGTAACGGACTATGTTACACGCTCCTGCCTTAACAAACAAATCATTGTGGTGGACGGACTTGAAAATATTATCCGAGAACAAAAGGCAATCGGTAAAAACCTAAATCGACTCACACTGCTTTGCAATATGGGCAGAGTGTCGGTTGCCGATCTGTCCGAAGTCAAGGGTGAGTATGCAAGGCTGAACGAACTTCTTTGTTCTCTGCTTGACAGAAAGCGGTGGCAGTAATGGCAACGGTAAATTTAATACAGAGCAAGCGTTCCCAATCGAAAGCCGGACTTAAATTTATTCTTTCCTACTGTAAGCGCGACAGCAAAACCGTGTACGGCGATAAAAAGCTGATCGGCGGTGTGAACTGCGTTGCCGAAAGCGCATACCACGAAATGCTGTCAACCAAAATGCGGTACGGAAAAACGGACGGCAGAATGTTTTATCATCTGGTGCAGTCCTTCTCGCCGGAGGAAAACATTACTCCCGAAACCGCGCACGAAATTGCTTTGAAGTTTGCGGAAGAACAATTCCCCGAATATGAAGTTTTAGTTGCTACCCATACGGATAAGGCGCATATCCATTCGCATTTTATTATCAACAGCGTAAGCTGTGAGAACGGATATAAGCTCCGTCCGCCTAAAGATTTTATAGAGCAGCTCCGAAATGCATCGGACAGGCTTTGTAAGGAATACGGTCTGTCGGTTATCCCTACACAGCCAAAAAAGAAAACCGTGCGGCAAATGTCCTCAAAGGAATACCGTTCGGCAGTAAGGGGCGAGAGTTATAAAATGCAGCTTGCGGCGGCAATAGACGATGCGATGGCGGCAGCTCGGTCAAAGCAGGATTTTATTCAGCTGATGGAAGCCGAGGGCTACGGTGTGGTATGGACGGACGAAAGAAAATATATCACCTATATCACGCAGGACGGAAAGCGGTGCCGCGACCGCAGCCTGCATGAAGAAAAATATCTTAAGGAGAATATGGAATATGAATTCGGAATACGGGAGATTATCCTCGGAGGAACTGAAAGCGAGAGCGCGGCAGAGTATGCAGAGAGCCGCCGAAGCGAAGCCCTGCGTAACGGTGACCGAGCCGAACTGGAAAGGAATGCTCGATACGCAGAAGGCGCAGATAGAACTTCTCTCGCGGCTGATGAGCGCAACCGAAACGCTGACAACCAAAGAGGAACTGACGGAGTATATGAACGAGCAGCTGAATATTCTGACCGAGAACAACGCACAGTGCCAAGCGGCGGTGACGGAATTTCAGAACAAAATGAGGAAATCGGCAACGGAATTTACCGACTCGATGAAAACGGTCGTGTCGGATACCGAGAAACGGGTTGGGAGGATCAGCGATTATTATTCGAACAATCTCTCCATGCTGACGGATACGGCGGAGAAGTATTTGAGCCGGATATTTTGGATCACGGTTATTCCTTCGGCGATAACGGCACTGTATTATCTGACGCTGCTTATCTTGCGGCTGATATAACAGGCATCATTGACGATGACGCTCCCGTTGAGGATTGCACCACAAGGCATTTCCCCTCAGAGCATAAAAAGAAAAATTCCGGTCCCGTTATGGGCGGAATGTAAAATGTCAAACAGCCTTACGGCGGAAAGGAATCTATGGAGAATAAAACTTTTGATAAAGCAGCGCTTATGCTGAACGAGCCGGAAAAGATTCGGGTATACCGTTTCGGAAACACGGTGTATAAGGTCGGCAACTTCTTTGCAAAAAAGAACACGGAAACGATGAAAGAAATTCTTGAGCGCACCATACGCAGAGAGGCAAAATCACAGGTAAAAAACTAAATCCGAAGTTTTTGCGGTTTCACCGTATTGCCGCTGGATATTTGAAAAGAGGTGCGGTATAATGCTTGGCGATACGGTGAAGCTGCTGCCGACGGAAAGGAGTCAGAAATGAAAGAGCAGCAGGAATATCGTGCGGGAATCTACACCCGCATCTCTGCCGATGACGGTGTCACCGACAGGGAAAGCAACAGTATCACAACGCAAAAACAAATATTGACCCGATACGCAAATGAGCATGGCTTCCGAGTGGTGGAGTATTATGCCGATGACGGATACTCAGGCACCAACTTCAACCGACCGGAGTTCAAGCGGATGATGGGCGATATTGAAATGGGAAAGATCAACTTGGTGCTGACCAAGGATCTGAGCCGCCTCGGCAGAAATCACATTCTCACCGGACAGTATACCGACATTATTTTTCCGCAGTACGATGTCAGGTATATCGCTGTCGGGGACGGCGTGGACACGCTGTACGACGATAACGATATCGCCCCGTTCAAAAATGTGCTGAACGAGATGTACGCCCGTGACATATCCAAAAAACAGCGTGCGTCTATGGCGAACCGCCGTGCCAACGGCTTGTTCACCGGCAATTTACCGCCCTACGGATATCTCATCGACCCCGAAAAGAAACACCGCTTTATTGTCGATGAAACGGCAGCAAAGGTCGTGCGGCACATATTCGACCTTGCCTTACAGGGCTACGGCGGCAGAGCGATTGGAACAATGCTGCAGCACGAAAAGGTGTTGCGTCCCTCCTATCACTACGCAGAGGTCGGTCTTAAATGCGGAACGCTTCCGGCAGAAAAATATATCTGGCATGAGCAGACCATCCGCAAAATGCTGCACGATCCCACCTACACCGGAGCTATGGTCGGGAACAAACGACCGACCGTGTCCTTCCAACTGAAAAAGCGAGTCAAAAGCTCGCCGGATGAGTTGGTGATCATCGAGGATATGCATGAGCCGATCATCAGCAAAGAGGACTTTGAAACAGTACAGCGTATGCTTGAAAAGCGGCACAAGGAGGTCGACCTCGTCCCCAAGGGCGTTCTCAACGGTGTGCTGAAATGCGCCGAGTGCGGAAAAACGATGTCCCGCAACAGTAAGAAAAACGGAAAAGACCGTGAGTTTTACTGCTGCCGCACCTACCGAGATCATGGGAAAGCCTACTGCACACATCACTTCCTGTCAAGCATAGACGCACAGAAAATGGTGCTTGCAAGCATTCGTGAAAAGGCGCGGCTTGCCCTCAAGAATGACGGAAAACTACTGCAGGAGCTCTGTACGATGGCAGTTGACGAGGTGACCGCCGACCGAAAAACACTGATGAAACAGGCAGAAAAAGCAAAGGCGCGTCTTGCTGAAATCGATATCATCGTTTCCAACATCTATGAGGACAAAGCACTCGGTCGCATTCCCGAACACCGCTACCTTGCCATGACCGAAAAATACGATGCCGAATCGGAAAAATTACAGAGTGAGGTCGAAGAAATCGAAAATCATTTCTCCGCCGTAGATAAACAGCAGATCAATACGGAAATGTTTATTGCCATCATTCGTAAGTACAAGGACATCAAGAAGCTCACTCCGCAGATCGTCAGCGATTTGATCGATAAAATCGTGGTCGGAGAACGGCAGAACATAGACGGCGTATGGGTTCAGCAATTTGATATTTATTATCGCTTCGTCGGTCTGATATGACCGACATTAAAAAAGTGCCTTTCCGAAGTCCTCAGCAGTTTGGCCTTGACAGTTCGGTGAGAGTCAACATGATGAGCGTAGTCCACGCCACGACCACGGCGGTCAACCTGACCCGCAGCGTGGCGAAGGCCGCAGGCAAATAACGGAGGTACAGTATGAAAGAAAACAATGAATTGGAACAAAAAGATATTGCCGTTGACTCGGATATGGAAGTGGACTGCGATATCGGGCAGGAAATTACGGCATATATCGAAACATGGTTCGATGTGGACAAGAAATTCGGAACGGACACGGCTGCGGACGATGACAAGTGGCTGAATCTGTACGCCAAATACGATCCGTTCGCCGACACGCTCCGGCTTGAATTTACCGCCACAACCGCCGACTCCTGTGAGGAAGGCGAATATGTGCCGACCGATGCGGAGTCGCAGCTCATCAAGGATATGATCGCTGAGAAGCTCCGTGAGGAATACGGACAGACGCCCAAGGAATTCTGCGAGGATGCTGGCGGCATAGGAATCGGAGGAATGACCCAATGACGCAATATATCTATCCGCAGAACCTCAAAGCCACCGCCAATCTGTGGCTTTGGAGCTTGCGGGACTTTGTAATTATAGCGGTAGCCGCACTGTTGTCGGTTCTCGCACTTGTGCAGCTGCATATTTTCTTACCGGCCGTGGCTGTTTTATGCTACGGCTTTTTAACAATCCGCATGGACGATACCACCGTACTCGACTTCATGCGTTACGCCGTGCGGTATTTAATATCCACACAGCAATACTTTGAATGGAGATGATGATAATGAAACAGCAGAAAAAGAAAAAAGGCCGTTCGGTGCAGGAGCTTATAGGCGTCCGCACCTTTACGAAATACGGACTTTCTACCAACAAGGGAGAGCTGCTCTTTTACCTTGTGTCGCCCACCAATATCTCGGTGCTCTCCCACACTAACATTGAGATCAAGATACGCCATCTGATGATGGTACTGTCGGCGCTACCCGACATTGAGATCGTCTGCACCGACTCGTCCGAATGCTTTGACGATAACAAAGCCTATCTGACCGAACGCCTTGAAGTTGAGGAAAATGCAAAGGTCAGGAAGCTCATCAAAAAGGACATCGATTTCCTCGACAACATTCAGACGGAAATGGCGACGGCGCGGCAGTTTTTCTTTGTGGCACGGCTGAAAAGCCAAAAGGAAAAGCAGGTTTTTGAAACCGCCAACCGCATCGAAAGTAAGATCGCCGGCGAGGGCTTTGAGGTGCATAGGCTTAAAAAGCCGGAAATCAAACGCATCCTGGCACTGTATTTTGAGGCGAGTATGCAGGGCGAAGCAATGCCCGACATTGACGGCGAACAGTTCTACGAGGGTACAGACGATGAGGACGAGGAATAAACCCGTCCTCATATTTTTCTGCCTTCTGCTGTCGGCGGCTGCCGTCCTGGCAGGCGCAAACATCTATTCGGAGTTAAAAGAACGGCAGAAAGAAAAAGAGGACTTTGCCGCCGTCTCACAAATCGCCGAGCCTACGGTCACGGCCGCACAGACAGAATCAGAGCCGACCGAGCGGCCTGCGGCAGAACGCAATATACAAGCTCTCATTACAGAAAACGCCGACTGCATCGGGTGGCTCTCTATTGACGGCACAAACATCAGTTATCCCGTTATGCACACACCGTCCGATCCGCAGAAATATCTCCGCCGAAACTTCTACGGTAAGTACAGCCAAAGCGGTGTGCCGTTCCTTGACGGACGGTGCGATATCCAAAGCACCAACCTCATTATCTACGGTCACAATATGCGAAACGGTACAATGTTCTCCGATTTGAAGAAATATCTGAATACGGATTTTCTGAACTCACACCGCACGGTAAGGCTCGAAACCGCCGGAGGTGTGTTTCTGTTTACCGTGACCGAGGTGCTGAAAACGAATACCGCAGACCCATGGTATAACCGCATAACCTGCGAGGACGGCAGGCACCTCATCCTCTCCACCTGCTACGGTTCGGGCAAGGACGGCAGGCTGCTGATCATAGCCGAAGAATAACGGCAGAAAGGAAAATATTATGTTCAAAAGAAAACCGAAAGTATTGACGCCGGAGCAGGTAGAGGAAATCCGCACCAAGGATTTCTTCGATATGATCCTGCCCGGCACTATCAAATTTTTATCCGACCATTATATCGTCGGCAACAGCTACCGCTGTGTGTGGGCAATCCGTGAGTATCCGCCGTCCACCGAGGAACAGGCGATCCTCTCACAGCTCGCCGACCGCAACGGCGTGACGCTTCGCATTTACCACCGCTTGGTGGAATCAATGGAACAGCGAAAGATCATTCAAAATGCCACTCGCCGCAATCGGCTCAAAAGCGGCGGCAACGATGTGAATGAAACCATCGAGGCCGAGGGCAATTTGCAGGATGTAATTGAACTGCTCGCCAACCTCCGCAAGAACAAAGAGCCGTTGCTCCATGTGTCAGTGTTCATTGAACTGAAAGCCAGGAGCATGGAAAAGCTCAAGGAACTTCAGAGCGACATCGCAATGGAACTCACTCGTTCCAAGATTTCCGTTGACCGCTTAACCCTCCGCCAAAAGGAAGGCTTTTTGTCGGTCATCCCGACAGGCTGCAATCAGTTCGGCGCACAGTACGAGCGAGTCCTACCTGCATCTTCGGTCGCCAATATGTACCCGTTTAATTTCAGCGGAAAGACAGATCCACACGGCTCATATGTCGGCAGAGATAAATACGGCACGAATATCCTTGTGGACTTCGACCGCAGAGCCGAGGACAAAACTACAAGTAATATCCTGATTCTCGGCAACAGCGGTCAGGGCAAGAGTTATCTTCTGAAACTTATCCTCACAAACATCCGTGAATCGGGCAAGCGCATTATCTGTCTCGATCCCGAATCGGAATACGAGGATCTGTGCGATGCGCTCGGCGGCTGCTATATTGATTTTATGTCGGGCGAATACACCATCAATCCGTTAGAGCCGAAAGCATGGACAGACAGCGTTGAGGATATCGACGCCAACACACCCGAAGCGTTCAAGAAAGTCACAAGGCTCAGTCAGCACATTGCCTTTTTGAAAGACTTTTTCCGCAGCTACAAGGATTTCACCGATTCGCAGATCGACACGATTGAAATACTGCTCTCAAAGCTGTATGCCCGATTCGGCATTACCGACAGTACGGACTATAGTGTAAAGAAGCCCTCGGACTTTCCGGTCATGCAGGACTTTTACGAGCTCTGCGAGGAAGAGTTTATGGCTTATGACAAGCAGAGAAAATACCTCTATACAGAGGAAACGCTCCAAGAGGTCTGCCTCGGCATCCATTCCATGTGCGTAGGCTCGGAAAGCAAATACTTCAACGGTCACACCAACATCACCGACTCCAACTTCCTCGTGTTCGGCGTGAAGGGGCTTATGGATACCAACCGCCGCCTCAAGGACTGTATGCTGTTCAATATCCTGTCCTATATGAGCAACGAACTGCTCGGCAAAGGCAGCACGGCGGCATCGGTGGATGAGCTGTACCTCTTCCTCTCGAATATGACTACAATCGAATATCTGCGTAACTGCATGAAGCGTGTGCGCAAAAAGGACTCCTCGGTCATTCTGGCAAGTCAGAATATCGAGGACTTTTTGATTCCGTCAATCCGTGAGTTTACAAAGCCGCTGTTTTCCATTCCTACGCATCAGTTTCTGTTCAATGCCGGACAAATCAATCCGAAGGAGTATATGGACGCCTTGCAGGTCGAGCCGAGCGAATTCGAGCTCATCAAGTATCCCGAAAGGGGTACTTGCCTCTATCGCTGCGGCAACGAAAGGTATCTCCTGCAGGTCATCGCACCCGAATACAAGGCAGCTATCTTCGGAAAGGCAGGCGGGCGATGAGCGCAACGGTAGCGGCGGCTCTTAAAAAGATAGCCGTTGCCATATTCACCGACAAGAAATTACGCAAGGCGGTGCTTGGCATTGTACTCGGCATTATTATCATTGTCATAATGCCTGTGGTTGCAGTTATCGCTCTTTTTAACGGCGATATCAATATCGACACCGACAGGCTTCAGCAAATCGTGGTCGAGGAAATGTCCGATGAGGAAAAAGCAAAGCTGCAAGCGGTTGAGGATACGATGAAAGCCATTGAAACGGCTATGACCGAAAAAGGCTTTACGGCAGAGAGAACAAAAGAGGCGCAAGTGCTATACACCCTCGCTTTATATGACCATTCCAAAGCGGACGGCTTTGTAGATAAGCTCGTTGGGTGCTTTGCGGAGGATCAGACAGATGAGCAGCTCATCGCCGCCGTCAACTCCGCCTTCGGCACGGAACTGAAAGCTGAGGACTACAGCAAGATAATGAATTCCATCCGTGCCAACAGCATAAACACCTCCTGCTTCACCGATCCACATAGCAAGAATAACCTCGACCTTGTGGAATGGGCAAAGCAGGCGCAGTCTCATGGCTGGGGCTATGTATGGGGCAGCTACGGCGAAGTGCTTACGCAGAAAACGCTGAACTCAAAAGCCAAGCAATATCCCGACGAGGTCGGCAGCAAGGCAGACTTTATAAAAGCACACTGGCTCGGCAGACGGACTGCGGACTGCATCGGGCTGATTAAGGGCTACGGCTGGCTGAACACCCAAACGGGTACTATCGAATACGGCACAAACGGTATGCCCGACATCGGTGCGGACACGATGTTTGAGAACGCCGCCGAAAAAGGTACGATTGACACACTCCCCGAAATTCCGGGGCTTGCACTTTGGCACAGCGGTCACATCGGAATCTATATCGGAGGCGGTAAAGTGATACACGCCGCCAACACCAATGCAGGCGTTATTCTTTCCGATGTTTCAGGCAGCGGCTTCACCCACTGGCTCAAGATACCGTATATCGACTATGAGAAACAAACAGAATGAAAGGAAAGGTCAATATGGATAAAAACAAAATCCGGCAGCTTGCCGACTACGCTATCAATGAATGCTGCGACCATTCGGAGGATTGCTATTGGACGATCTCCTATGACGAGCTGTATTACCACTTCGGCGCGGAGGTCACCGACACCAACGAAAACGGCAGACTTCTCGAAGAAGAATTACGGCAGAGAGAAGAAGTTAACGAACTCATCATGACCGAGGACTGTATTGAGATGACCTGCCACCTGCAATACTGTCATAACTGCCAAGGTAATCCGGTGAGTCTGCTTTCCGTCCTCGGTTGTAACATTTATGACGAACACGAAACCGAACACGATTATGAGCCTGCGCGCGACGCCTCCGACGAGGATCAGACGCAGGAGATGTCCATGTAACAAAAAGTTTGCACTTTATTGCTCCGCTGCGCAAGATAACCTGTTGCTATTTGCGAGGATATAGGTTATAATATATTCAAAGACAAAATCTCTCGAAACGGCGGTGGGAATATGAGCGATACGGCAAAGCGGATAGCGGAGCTGGAAAAGGAGCTTGCGGAAAGCATAAACGGATATATCTCCCGCAAGGTGATCAAGGGAAAAGAACGCTTCTATCTGCAGTGGACGGAAAACGGCAAGCTCAAAAGCCGGTATATCAAGGCCGGAGAATTGGAGCAGACCAGAGCCTTGGTGGAGCGCCGCAAAAGCCTCCAAGCGGAGCTGAAAAAACTCAATGCGACACCCGACGGTGTCAAAAGCTATAATCTCAAACGAAAGGCGGTGCGAAATATGCAAAATATAACGGGAACTTTAATGTCGGAAGACCGTGTAATTGCGAGCGTGAAAAACGGCGTCATAACGAATGCGGACGAAAGGCTCCTGCCCCTCTATCTGAAACGGACGGGAAACATCGAAGGCTGGCTTGCCTCCCGCGCCATCGATTCCCACAGAACCAACTCGCGCCTTCTCAAAAGAGCCTTGCGCCTGCGCACAACGGATGACATCGCCACGGCGCTTGCGGTAAATGCGGCCACCGTGACCGACCGCTATTGGTTTAAGCCCGAAGGCTCGTCTGCCGTATATGAGGATATCCGCTTCAAGGAAAACTACTTTGCCGAGCTTGCCCTGCGCGGCGACCCCGACAGCTTCTCCCGCAAGCCCTCAAGAACACCGGAGCTGACCAACACCGGCAGCTTCGAAAAGTGCTGGAAGCTCATTGACGGCGAGTGGTGGATGTACAAAAGCGGAAACGAGCGCGAATACTTCTCGGAGCTGTTCATCTGCAGGCTCGGCGAAAAGCTTGGCCTGCCGACGGCGCACTATGAGATGGACGGACAGTATATCCGGTCAAAGGACTTCACCGCCGGGGCAACGGTCAACTTCGAGCCGATGCGCGCACTCGTGGACGACGATGAGGATTACGAAAACTGCTTCCATGTGCTATACGGCATATCCACGGAAATCGCCAAGCAGTATCTGCTGCTTCTATGGATGGACTCGGTGTGTTACAACATGGATCGGCATACCGAGAATTTCGGTCTGCTGCGGGAGATCAAGACCGGCAAGATCCTCTCCCTTGCGCCCAACTACGATAACAACATCGCCCTTATCGCCAACGGCTATCCTTCGGATGTTCACCGGGCGCATGACGGCTTGATCGGTTTTCTCAAAGCCTTCCTGCAGGACTGCGAAGAAGCGCGTGAGTTGTTCCGGGAAATGCGTCTGCCGGAGATCACAGAGAATATCATCGACGAATGCCTTGACGAAATTCCTATCGAGGTAGACCGGGAATATATCCGCACCTTTATCCTCTGCGGGCAGGATAGGGTTCGTGAGCTCATCGAGATGGACGGGGAACTATCCGAGGACGAAGAACCCGATATGGGACTTACGCTGTAGAAAGGCGGTGCAAACGATGAGAATTTTTGCAGAACTTTTGTGGTTGTGGAAGGGGCTTGGAATATCTCTTCTTTCCTCTGCTGTGGGCGTAGGCCTTGTATGGGTAGTGTGCAGGATAAGAAACAAGCCGATGAATATACCTGCCGCCGTCATCACCGGGGCAGCAGCGTTTGCGGCTTCGATTATCGTGCTGCTGTTGCTCTCGCAAACGCCCAAAACTATCTAAAAATATATATCCGACAATGCGGCGCCGAAAAAACGGCGTCGCTTTTTTGTATCTGAAAGGAGATCACCCACATGAAAAAGACAACCTTCAATATCTCATTTGACGAGGACAAGGCATCCGCCCTTGTCCTTTATCTTTCGCAAAAAGGTGCGACCGTTGAAACGGAGCTGGAAAAAACGCTGGACACGCTCTATGCCAAAACCGTCCCGGCAGGTGTGCGGGAATATATCGAGCTGCGCTTCGGCAACACACCGGCTCCGGCTGCACCGAAACCGAGAAAGCCGAAGCCGCCCAAAACGGAGTATACCGAGATCAGCGAGGTGAGCGCCGATGAGCGACATTGATATTACCCTGTACCTTAACGAATACCGTGTGCGCGCATTGGCAGATGCCCTCGGCAGTCAGACCGCCGAAACGGTCGAGGATAAATTGACCGAGGTGTTCGACACGCTGTATCAGGAGTATGTTCCCGATGAGCAGCGTGCCTCCATCGAGGCGACGATTGAAAGAGAGGACGCCGCAGAGCAGGCGCGGCTGGAAGCGGCCCGACGCTTTGCGGTTTACCATATCCGTGAAAACGACGATGACTGTCACTTCACAAGCGACTACTTCCTCTCTCCGATGCAGGCAGCTTACCGCTACCGCCTCTATGAGCGCGGCGAGTTATCTGACGCCCCTGAAACCTTTGCTGCCGCTTTTATTGAAACGAATCCCGTCAGCCTTGAATACTTCGGCAAGGTCTGTGCGGATATCCATGCGGATGACCGAGTCACTGCGCTGCTCGAATTTGATTTGGACGAAGGTCGGGTCAGTGTTTACAACGGCACGGATAACGAATGGCAGACATATACGCTGCATGATTTTTCCGTTGCGGCTTACAAGGCATTCCGCTCGGATTACCGCAGTGAGGAATGCCGCCGTGAGATATTCAACAGCAGCCTTGCAGGGAAAGAAATGGATCTGTCGGAGGAAACCGATGACGAAACCGAAAACCAAGTGATTCAGATATAAGGAGGACTAAAGTATGGATAACAATATTTCAAAAGCGGAATTTCTCCGCAACTGCTTCAAGGAAATGCTTGATGATGGAAAGCCACATAGATACCGAGAGCTTTTGGAATTCGCTCGGCAGCAAATTCAGGGAACAAGGTTCGAAGAAAAAATCCAGCCGAACCTTTTCATCCAGTATGTCAACAGCGTCATCAAGAAACCCGATTCGAACTATGAACGAGTACAGTTCGGTATCTATCAGAAAAAATCTCCGCAAAAACAGTTGGAGATCAAAGCGGATAACGAATTGGATCGGCTCTACTCCATGCTGGACTGTAGCTGTGCCTTAAAGGAGCAGATGGAAAAAGCATATACCGATTGCTGTGTTGTATTCCCCGAAAACCGTGAGGAACTTGCCGGAGCATTCAAGCACACCTTTGAAAGCCTCGATGAGTCCATAAACGGGCTGAGTGCATGGGTTGCCTATGTGGAGGATCTCTCCGATATGATTTATGAGGAAACCGATGACGAAGCCGAGGCTCCGACAATGCAGATGTGACCGCCGTGTCAGCCCCTGTGTCGCCCCGTGTGGCGAGATGCAACCCCACAGCGGGTAAACCAAGCCCTGCAAAGGCAAAGCGCCGTTTGGGACGGTTTTCGCACCCTTTTGCGGAAATCGGCAGGCGGTACGAAAATAAGCAGGAGAAAGCGAGGGGTTGCCTTGCTTTCCCCTCGCAGGACACAGCGGACGGCAACGCCGACCGCATAAGGCTTTGCAGGGCTTTTGGGGGCTGCAACGAAAACCGACCTTTCGGGGTTGCTCGAATTTCAGTCTCGCTGATTTAGGGGTTGCTGTTTTTGAGCGAAAAATACGGCAGAAAAAGGAGATGATTTGAGTGCCGACGCCGAAAAACAAACGCAAATTTGCACTGTGGCTCTATCCCGAAACGCTCGACAAAATCGGGCAGCTCTACACCGCAGATGATTGCCGCAGTAAATCCGAATTCATAGAAAAGGCGGTGCAGTTCTATATCGACCACCTCACTGCCGAGGATAAGCGCTCCATGCTTCCGAACGCAATGCTGTCCTCTATGAAAAGTATTGTTGCCGAGAGCGACAACCGCATCTGTAGATTGCTTTTCAAGATGGCTGTGGAGCTTGCCGTCACAATGAATGTGGTGGCGGCAAACAGCGACATCGACGATATTACTCTCGAACGGCTCAAGGGCGAATGCGTAAAAGAAGTAAAAAGGCTCAACGGCAACTTTACTTTCCGTGACGCAAACGATTGGCAGAAAGGCTGATAAATGGCGCGCTTAATTACGAAGTTCAAATATCTGAAGCCCGATGAGCGAAATCACTTCGGCGGCTATGCGGAATACATTGCTACCCGTGAGGGCGTTGAAAAGATAGATGAATCGAAAAGAAATACCCCGGCAACCGAGAAACAGCGGCGGCTCATTCAAAAAATCCTCTCCGACTTTCCCGACAGCAAATCCTCGTTGGAATATGAGGACTACCTCAAGGACAAAACTGTCGGTGCTGCCTCGGAATTCATTACCCAAATGCTTGAGGAAAACGCCGATGAGATGATGCACACCACAACCTATGCCGACTACATCGCCACCCGTCCCCGTGCGGAACGCTTCGGGTCTCACGGACTCTTTACCGATGACGGCGTGGCGGTGGATCTGAAAAAGGTGTCGGACGAGCTCAACGCTCACACGGGAAATGTATGGACGGCAATCGTCTCGCTGCGCCGTGAGGACGCCGAACGACTCGGCTATGATAACGGCAGTCGGTGGAGGAATATGCTTCGGTCACAGGCACAAACGCTCTCCGAGAACCTGCGGATACCCATGAGTAACCTCCGTTGGTTCGCTGCATTTCACAATGAAAGCCACCATCCCCATATTCACTTGATAGCCTACTCGACAAATCCGAACGAAGGTTATCTCTCGGAAAAGGGCGTGATGGCTTTGCGTTCGTCCTTCGCAAAGGACATATTCGCACAGGAATTGCTCTGCGAATATAAAAAGCAGACAGAACACCGTGTCGCTCTCAAGGTGCAGAGCCGTGAGGTACTCGCCAAACTCATTGCCAAGATAAACGGCGGCACCTATGACAATCCACAGGTGGAGAATCTGCTGCAGACTCTCGCCAAGAGGTTGGCTGTGACCAACGGCAAAAAACAATACGGCTATCTGCGCAAGGACATCAAGGAGATCATCAACAGCATCGTTGACGAACTCGGCAAGGACGAACGCATCGCAGCTCTCTATGACTTGTGGTACGAGTCAAAGGAAACGGCGCTGAAGGTCTACACCGAGAGCCGACCGGAACGGCTGCCGCTGTCGCAAAACAAGGAATTCAAATCCGTAAAAAATATGGTGATAGCCGAGGCGATGAAACTGAATCTGCCGACAGATGAGGTCGAGGACACGGACGAGTCTGTCGAGCCGGACCGTGAGCCGACCACAGAGGAAGCCGAAAGTCCCGATCCGCCGCCTCCGCCTATGGACGAATATGAAAAAACGGTCGCGGACGCTGACAAGGGCAACAAATGGTCTCAGTACCGTGCGGCAAAATTTATGCTCGACCGTGACGGCGACCACTATGATCCGAAAAAGGCAATCGAATATCTCACCAGATCCGCCAAGCAAGGCTACACCGTTGCAAAATATATGCTCGGAAAGCTGTACCTTAAAGGCGAGGATATACCGAAACAAATGCTCCATGCCTTGCATTGGCTCGAAAGCGCCGTCAAAGACGATAACCAATACGCCGAATACCTGCTCGGCAAAGTTTTGCTTAAAGGTGATGATGTGGAACGGGATACCGAACGAGCCGAGAGCCTGCTCCGCCGTTCCGCAGAGCAAGAAAATAAATATGCGGCGTACACGCTTGGCAAGGCATATCTCGACGGAGATATCCTTGCTCAAAACATTGACGAAGCTGTGCGCCTGCTGAATCTGTCGGCATCAAGAAACTTTGCTCCGGCACAGTTTATCCTCGGCAGGCTGCTATACAAAGGCGAAGTCATACCGAAAGATATAAAGAAAGCCGCAGAATGGCTTGACCGTGCCGCCGCGCAGAAAAATCCCTATGCGGCGTACCTTGCAGGCAAGATATATCTGACCGAGGATGAGGTCAAGGACATTCAAAAAGCCATACGCAGCTTTAAGATAGCCGCCGGGAACGGAAATGACTATGCCGAATACCAACTCGGAAAAATCTATCTCTACGGCAAAGACATACCGAGAGATACAGATAAGGCGATGTACTATCTTCATCTTGCCGCCGAGCATGGCAATCAATATGCCGCACAGCTCATCCACAGCATTCGTGTCAACGGGAACTGGACGGCGGCGCTTGCCTCTCTCCGCCTGCTCGGACACATGGCTCGTGTTATTCAGAACTGCTTGGAGGATGAGCGTAGAGGCAGAGAAAACAGCATCGACCGCAAGCTGCGGAAAAAGATTGAGGAAAAGAAACAAGCTCAGGGATTGCGACAAGGATAGGAAAACGGTGCAGCCTGCAAAGACTGCACCGCTTTCAATTTTGATGTTTAATGATCCATTTGACCATATCTTCAAATTGCAATTTGCCGGACGCAACATCCAGCACCATGTTCGACAATTCATCCTGCGTATATGCAAGCTCGATCCCGTTCAACGATAAAAACAGAAGCATGATGTGTGCACCAATGCGTTTGTTTCCGTCAATAAAAGCATGGTTACAAATCAAGCCGTAGCCAAGACGGGCACCCTTTTGCTGCAGGGACGGAAAGTTGTCGACATCTCCAAACCCTTGAAATGGTGCATTCAGAGCCGAGTCCAACAGTCCTTCATCACGCAATCCGTCAGAGCCGCCGGTCTCACGGATCAGTTCGCTATGGAGCATGATGATCTGTTCTTTTGTCAGCTTCTTCATTTTGCAAGCACCTCATATGCCTGCTTGTTTTTTGCAATCAATCGTTTGGATATCGACATAACATCTTCATCCGAGGCAAACTGTTCTTTTTCTGCCTGTCCGAACTCGACTATGAGATAACGAGGAACATTGTTCTTCAAGATAACCGCAGAACCGTTTTCATCTACAAGTCGTGCCACTTTGGAAAAGTTTTGATTTGCCTCCGTAATTGAAACAAGATTATTTGTATTGATATTCAATGATATCACCTCCACTTATAGTATACACTATCAATAGGATAAATTCAACCTATTTCAAGTAAAGATCAAAAATTTTTTTGAAAGGAGAAACTCATGTCAACCGAATATATTTACTTTACAGCCGGGCAAAAGGAAGCTGCTCGGCAGACAGACCTCGTATCCCTTCTGCAAAGTCAGGGCGAACACTTAAAACGCTCCGGCAAGGAATATGTGTGGCGTGACGGCTCGGAAAAGGTTACGGTCAGAGGGAACCTTTGGTTTCATCAGTACGAACGCATCGGCGGCGACGCCGTGGACTTCGTTCGCAGGTTTTATGATATGGACTTTCCGCAAGCCGTCAACTTCCTGCTCGGCAATAACGGCGGCACGATTCAAAGAGCCGAGCCAATCAAACGAGAGCCGCCAAAGCCGTTCACCCTTCCACCTCAAAATGAAAATATGCGGCGGGTATATGCCTATCTGCTCAACCGCCGATGGATAGACCGAGAGGTGCTGTCTGCCTTTGTGCATAAGGGAATGATCTATGAATCCGCCGACTACCACAACGCCGTCTTCGTAGGTTACGATGAACACGGCATTGCCCGACACGCACACAAAAGAGGAACAGGCAGTGAGAGCACCTACAAAGGCAATGCGGAAAGCTGCGATCCCCGTTACAGCTTCCACTGGACCGGAACGGACAACACACTATATCTCTTTGAGGCTCCCATAGATATGCTGTCCTATATTTCTTTGCACAAGGAAAATTGGCGCAGCCACAGCTACGCTGCCGCCTGCTGTGTCGGGGATCAGGTGCTGTTCCAAATGCTGAAAGCGAACCCCAATATCGACACCGTCTGTCTCTGCATGGACAACGATGCCGCAGGCCAAGCGGCGAACAAAAGAATATCCGACAAGCTCTTTATACAGGGCATAAAACACGAAATCCTCGTTCCTGCCCATAAAGACTGGAACGAGGACCGGCTGGCAGCCAGAGGCCATGCTCCGCACATCCGTGCGGAGTTTTCTTTACCCCAAGAAGAAAGCGAGGAAGAAGAAATATGCCAAACATTGCAGCTTTAGTCACCGTTGCCGCAGTTATGTTTGCCGTCCTCGGTGCGATTACGCTGATTGCCCACATCTATAACCTCAACAATATCAAGAGCAAAACGGTCGCGACGGTCAACACGGCACGGCTCGATGGGCAAACAAAGCAGAGATACGAAAGACCTACCGCCATATCCCGTTCACGCCGAAGAAGTGGCGCAGACAGGCAAAAGACGGTCAAGAGCCAACCGTTACTCAATTCGCCCGCAAAAAGTACAGCCTTAAAATGCTGCCGACCGAGGAAGCTCTGCCGCAGGGCATTGTGGTCGGGTGCAAGGGCGGCAAGCACAGCACCACCGCCATGATAGACACGGGAGATGTCCATGTGCTGATGATCGGTGCGGCGGGTGTCGGCAAGACTGCCTTTTGGCTGTACCCGTGCATCGAGTATGCCTGTGCTTCGGGAATGTCCTTCCTCTCCACTGACACCAAGGGCGATGTCATGCGTAACTACGGAAACATCGCCAAGGATTACGGCTATATGGTTTCCGTTATCGACCTGCGAAATCCCACTCGCAGTAACGGCAACAACATCCTTTACCTTGTCAACAAGTACACCGACCTATACACCGCCAACCCCGACCAAATCGTCTACAAGGCCAAGGCCGAGAAGTATGCAAAAATCATCTCGAAAACCATTATCCTCTCCGGTATGGACGCCGCATCCTTCGGGCAGAATGCCTACTTCTACGATGCCGCCGAGGGACTGCTCACGGCAACCATTCTGTTGGTAGCGGAATTCTGTGCGCCGGAAAAGCGGCACATCGTGTCGGTATTCAAAGTCATTCAAGAACTGCTCGCCCCGTCAAAGAAAAAAGGCAGGAATCAGTTTCAGCAGTTAATGGAATTGCTCCCAAATGAGCATAAGGCAAAATGGTTTGCGGGTGCGGCCCTCAACACCGCCGAGCAAAGTATGGCATCGGTTATGTCAACCGCACTCTCCCGACTCAATGCATTCCTCGACACCGAGTTAGAGCAGCTCCTGTGCTTTGACACAGAGATAGACGCCGAAACCTTCTGCAATCAGAAATCGGCTATCTTCGTCATTATGCCGGAGGAAAATCCCAATACCTTCTTTATGATCTCACTCATCATTCAGCAGTTATACCGTGAGATACTTGCCGTTGCCGATGAAAACGGCGGCAAGCTCAAAAATCGCTGTGTGTTCTTCTGCGATGAGTTCGGCACGCTGCCCAAAATAGAGTCGGCAGAGATGATGTTCAGTGCGTCGAGGTCTCGGCGTCTGCAAATTGTGCCTATCATCCAGTCATTTTCGCAACTTCAAAAAAACTACGGCAAGGAAGGTGCGGAAATCATCGTGGACAATACGCAGGACACCATCTTCGGCGGCTTTGCACCAAACAGCAGCTCCGCCGAAACGCTTTCCAAGGCACTCGGCAGCCGCACGGTCATGAGCGGATCTGTCAGCCGGAGTAAAAACGATCCGTCGCAGTCGCTCCAAATGATAGAGCGACCGCTGCTGACACCGGATGAACTCAAATCCCTGCCCAAGGGCGATTTTATCGTAATGAAAACCGGTGTGCATCCGATGCGGGTACACCTCAAGCTGTTCTTCAAATGGGGCATTGAATTCGACGGTGAACACCCATACGCCGTACCTGACCAAGGCAACCGTGAGGTCAAGTATGCCGACAAGAAAGAAATTCAGGACGGCATCCTCGAAAAATATCCGCCGGAGTGGAAAGAGGAAATGCCTGCACCGAGCGACGCTGACGGCGGCGGTCAGGCACAGCGGGACAGCCCAAAGAACGAGCCGCAGAGAACTCCGCCGAAGGATAAGAACAAGGGCGGCAACCCCATCCGTACCTCACCGCCGAAAAAAGAAACTGCTCCCGACATGACGGAAGCAGAAATCATAAAAGACTTAACCGAAACGGAGGTGCAAAGCAATGAGCCGTCTTGATTTTCTTTACCGCACCGAGCTGCCGCACAGGGCTGTTGCGGTATATATCTATCTCGCCGACAGGACAAATGAGAACAACGAGTGTTGGCCTGCCATCCCGACCATAGCCTCAGACCTCAAGCTCTCGCCCTCCACCGTCCGCCGCGGGATCCGTGACCTTAAAAAAGCAGGGCTTCTCGAAACCGAGCAGCAGTATCGCAAAAACGGCGGCAAGAGCAGTCTGCTGTTCCGGCTGAAAGCGGAGTAAAAAAGCAAAACGCTCCGCCAAGGGGCAACTGCGCCTAATTGGTGACAGGTGCCACCTGTCATGATGGAAGGAGAAAGTGAACTACCCAACTGAAGATAGATTACAGCAGAAAGAAAAAGACACAGAGGCTTCAGGTTGAAAAAGCCAGAGATAACAAAGACATTTTTATCAGTACGGTTTTGATCGTTGAGGTAAGCCGCTTTTTTCTTTCTGCTGTAAGGACTTTTTTATGAGATCATATTGCAATTTGATTTTCCTCGATTTTTCTCGAACAGTTCTTGAATTCGGCACAATTCTATGTTGCACTATAATTAACTGATTAGTTAGTTATCAAAAAAGGAAGCGACGTATATGAGAGCAACAGAGGAACAGCACAACGCACGTAAGAAGGAAATGATGGAAAAATGCTTTGAATGCTATGCCGAAAACGGGCTGACGGGCACGGGCATCAAGGCTCTGGCGGCAGCCTGCGGCTGCACAACGGGAAATCTGTATTCCTACTTTAACAGTGTTGATGAGCTGATCATTGAATCGACGGCATACTGTATGGAAAAGGTTGAGGACGACTTTATGGAGATGGCCCCCACCGACCCGAAGGACGTTGTCCGGTTTGTGAAGGAGGTCCCGTATTGGACAGCCAAAAAACACGGCAAAAAATATCGGCTGATGTATCAGGTATACACACATCCGAAATATATAGAGCACGGCAAGAAATTCTTCGAGGGTGTCAACGAGCGCTATACGGAGTATGCTAAGCGGCTGGAGCCGAAGATCGGCATTCCCTATACGGTCATCACCCCGCTGATCTTTATCTTCGTCCGCGCCTGCGTACATTACGCTATGTTCGAGGACGAATATTATCTGAAAACCCAGATGGAGGTCTTAAAGCAGGGCGTCGCTCTGTTTGCGGATAAGTACAAAGCAAACCAAGCATAAGCCGGTCAGCCGCCGCTCATTTACGGCGTGAGCAGCGGCGCAAAGCTCCGCCGTGATAAACAATTCTGAACGGAGGAAAGAAGATGAAAGCAGGAAAAAACTACTCACAGGTACACTTTTGGCGTTTTGCGCCGCTCTTTTGGTGCTTTGCAGCGTGCTTGCCGCAGGATGGAGCAAGGCGGAACGCGCCCGTCCTTGATTTTACAGAATGATATCGGCAACAGGCACAACCCCACCACCATCGTGGCGGCGATCACAGGCAGAAAGACAAAAGCGGCTCTGCCCACCCATGTAGCAATAATGACAAGCGGTCTCAAAACCGAATCCACCGTCCTGCTTGAACAAATCAGGATGATAGACAAAGCGAGGCTCGGCGAGTATATACATTATCAGTGTTGGCTCACATCGTGGTATCAACAAAACGCAAATCAACCTGCACAGAAGCAGGGACAGTACAGTGAAAACCACAAAGAACCGGACAGTTCTTCTGTTCAGATGTTCTGATGCGGTTCGGGCGGCAGGGAGTAAAATCCTTGCCGCCCTTTTTCATACCAAAACCACGCTTCTAATACATGGTTCAGTAAAAATTAAATAGTTGAGAAGAAAAAAAACCTTCCGGCAAGATAACAATTGAAAGTTCGCTTTTTTGTAAATCTTTTAAGGTTGTTTTCCGATCGGTTTTATGATATAATGTATTAAAGTGCATGTGATTGCGGGTGAGAAAATGAACACATACCGAATAGCCGTTTGTGACGACGATCCGGTCATGAGAGAACAATTGCATTCTTTCTGCAGGGAGCTGCTGGACGGAGAAAGTATTCCGTATGCGATAACAGCTTTTCCCTCTGCCGCGGAACTTGAGAAAAGGATGAATTCTGATGTCGGGAAACCGTTCAATCTGCTTATCTTGGATATTCAGATGAACGGCATGACGGGACTGGAGCTGGCGCGTTCTCTGCGAAGCAAGGACGACCGTATTTCAATTATATTTGTGACCGCATGCGACAATTATCTTTCCGAGGGCTATGATGTACAGCCCATTCATTTTCTTCTTAAACCGATTTGCCGGGAAGCACTGGCAAATGCAATCCGTACGGATCTTAAATTGAATTACTTACCCAAAGCAGTCACGCTTAGCATCGGTAATAAGATACTGCATTTCTCCGTGTCGGAAATACGTTATGTAGAAAGTTATAACCACAACATAATCATTCATCAAAGTTCCGGAAACAGCAACACCTATTATCTTTCTCTTACCGAGTTTGAAAAACAGCTTCCAAAAGGCCATTTTTCACGTTGTCATAACAGCTTTCTGGTGAATCTGAGCAGAGTAAAGGAAATCGGACGGACGGACCTAACGCTTCGAAATGGTGATATGCTTCCTGTGGGGCGTACATACTATAAAGCCTTTCAAAGCGCATTTATACGATATATAAATCAATAAAATCAGCGGGTGTCATTTTCAAATGAATGACACCCGCTGATTTTATTATTTTTTCGGAATTCTTAAAGCGGTCTGAACAGTAAAAACATTTTCATCCGAAATGAAAATATCCAGCATACTGTGATATTTCTCTGCGACAGCGTTCATAAGCTTTAATCCAAAGCCATGACTTTCCTTTTCATCCTTTGTAGAAATATACTGCCCGTTCTTATCCTGTTTTGGCTCTTCAATAAACGAATTCTCACATTTTACGGCGAGAAAACCGTTTCGTTCCTCTGCCTTGAATCGGATAAAGCTTTTTTCCGTGCAGCGCGAGGCCGCCTCTATAGCATTATCCAACATATTCATAAGCAGCGCGCACAGTTCATTTTCGGAAATCGGAATCTCTGCGGACACCGAAGCAGTGGCATCAAATGATATTCCCGCCCGTGCCGCTCTGTAGGCAGCATCCTGCAAAATAGCATTGACAACGAAATTTTTGGAAAAGTGTGTTTGCGCCAGGTGCTCGCACTGTCCTCTCATATCCTGCAGCATTTTGCCCAGAGTTTCATAGTCTCCCTTTTTGTAAGCCGACTCCAAGGCAACAATTCTGTGTCTTTCCTCATGCCTGATTGCCTCACTTGCCCTCATTTTGCTTTCGATGGCACGATATCCGTCCAGAATCAGCTGATTGTGCAGGCGGAGCGCCTGTGTTTCCGTTCGCTGCGTGACAAAGGCGCACATCACTGCATATGTAGAAATTACAGCACAAACAGCAGTCAGCCAAACGGTAATCCAATACAAAAGTTCCCCATAATGCCCAAGCTCAACTGTATCACGGAACATCTGCACGATATATCCTGCAAGATACCCATTTACGGCGGCAGATATTCCGAAAGCAATCAACAGTGTAGTAAAGCTGACCGCCGTAGTGATTCCAAAATACTTCCAAAATTTCCGCTGTCGGTTCATTGCAATAAAGAGAATCAGTAACAGTATAAAGAAGAAGCCAACCTCCCGGCGGATAAGAAAATCGACCAACCGGTTATTCAGGAAGAAATAGCCCATTCCCTTTGTAATCCACTGTGCCGTAAGACCGGCAGCCGCAAGAAGCAGCGGAATCAGACTCCAGTCGGGCTTTTTGTGTGCAACTCCCAAAAGAAATATACCCGCCACAAGAAGTGAAATCGCTGCGGTTACGCCGGCGGGAATTCCGTAAAAATTAGCATATGCATAGCTCTCAGTCGCATCGTATTCTACCGGTACAAAGCGAGCAGCCGGAGGAAACACCAAGCTGGTTGTACTTTTAACTACACATGTCATTGTGACATGGCATTCTTCATTTCTCGGCATAGGAATTACTGCCTGTGTCTGTCCCGCTGCCCCTGCAGGGACAGCGGACGAGGAGTGCCATACCTCAACTCCGTTGATACAAACCGTAAGCTCCAACCCTGCCGTTTCAAACACCAGATTCCCGTTTTCCTCTGTCGGCGGAAAAACAGTTTCAAGCCGAAAACTCTCCCCTGTTTGAGGCACAACGGTATAATCCAACGAACTTTCGGAGCCGTCTGTCTCAATTTTGACAGAAGACTGCCAATCAATATAGCGAATCGACATGTCCGTCTTAATAAAAAACTGCAGAAAACACATTGTCCCCAAACAAAGCAGTATAAAAACGGCAGTACAAACAACCTGCAGGCAACGTTTCATATTCGAAATTTCATTCCTTTCCATTCAACTTCATAACTCGGAGCGCCGAACTTTTCATCATTATTTTACTGGCTTTTTTCTCGTTTTGCAAGAGATATTTCACGTTTCACCCCGTTTACAGCGTAAACAACCGATATACAGCGTAAACGACACGACAAAGGCCGACATAATTTGATATAATGTAAGGGAGGAAGTATAACAGAATACTTTATGATTTGCTGCGTCAAATCCCCGCCCGAAAACGATCTTTCCCCCGTGAAAAGAAAAGGAGGACTCTCTATGTACAAAAAACTCATTCTGAAGCGCTCGCTATGCGCGCTGCTGTCGGTCATAATGATCGCAGTATGTCTGCCCCTGTCGGTCTTTGCCGCCGACCCGAGTGAGCCGCAGTTTTCATCGGATGCCGCTAATACTCTGATGAAAAACACAAAACCCGCCGGCTTTGACAATACAACCACCCCTTACGGGTATAATGTCGGCCGTCCCTTTGCAATGGTTGAAAAAAACGAACTGCTTTATTTTGAGACATACGGCACGTCCGCAACAGGCAAAATTGCGGATGTAGGAACCCCGGAGTCTCTCAAGAACTTTATTTCCAAAAAAGGAACCGCTTCCGATGCCTCTCTGCCCAATATGGACATCAGTGCGCTTCAGACGTACTATGCGTTTGTCCAGTCCGTTTCCTTTGACCCGTTCGGCTCAGGCAGGAGAGACCATGTTGCCTATGTAGGTCTTGATAAGTCGGATAAGCAGGTCTATCTTCATATATATGATACAAGAACGGGAGAATATAAAGGCAAACAGTGGGTCGGCGAAATGAACTGGATGTTTGACAAGCAAGGCCTTATTCGTGCTCTAAACCTTGAAACCAACGCCTATCTGAACATTACCGCAGGCGACTTTGACGGAGACGGCAAGGACACGCTGATCATCTATGTTCCGCACACAAAACGCACGACAGGTTTGATGCAGACTTTTGATTACGAACCTTTTGTCGGCTGCTTTCTGTATGAATATTCCTTTACCGGCAAAAACAGCTTTGTATTATTAAATAACACAAGCATTATGGGAGAAGGCAAAAAGCTCGGCTTCGGCAATGATATGCTTCATGACTCCTACAAAAAATTATATCACACCGGTGTTGGAAGTCCCACGGACCCAGGGGCAAATGGTGACATCATGTATGGAAGCTCTGGCCAAACCTTTGACAACCGATTTCATAAGCTGGGCGTAGACATGGTGGTGGGCGATTTTAACGGCGACCAAATCGATGACATCGCCGTGCTGTCCTATTTCTTCATAAACAATGTAAACAGTCGCAATTTGAATCTATATCGTCCTCAGGTAAAAATTAAATATGGAAAAGCCGGTGGTAGTTCTTCCGGCGGAGGCTCCTCGTTTGTGGACGGCGACGCCGATGAAAAATTCTATGTTTGCCCGGAGGGAAAACTCCAAAATGATGTTGTTTATAATGATAACAGCATGAACGCCTGCAGCATCACGGCAGGAGACTTCAACAACGACGGATATGAAGATATCCTTGTTGCGGGCTTATATGCCAAAGTCGCTGCTTCCCGCGCCACCACTAATTCATCCCAAACTGCATATACAACGCTCCTTAATAACGGAAACAGAGGCTTTGTACAATCCGAATATAAGGTGATGGCTTCCAACGGTTGGACGAAGGCCGGTTCCAGAACCGCAGAAGTTGTTTCGCCTTTAGCGGTAGAGGCTGTTGCTTTTAACGGTGCGAGCGCCGCAGATTTCGTCTTTATCAACGGCACGCTGTACAACTATAATGCCCAGACCGGAGAACTTTACAAGCTCACTTCAAACGAATATTCTTTCCGCACAAACTCAAACGGCAGCACAAACAACTTCTGGTTTGAGGGCGAGATCGGCGGTAAGACAGAATTCTTCCGCTCGGTTGCCGTCGGAAACTTTGACGGCAACAATGCAGGACGTGAGCAAATTGTGTTTGTAACCTCTGCCGAAACCGGTAACGAGGATAAATATTCCTTCAGCAAGGGTATGATTTCCGCAACCTATCCGGATACAAGCGACAGCTATGAGGCGGCAAACGGCTTTGACCTGACATTGTCATACTGGAGTCCGAACCAAGCGTACGGTGATTACTACGGCTGTACGGCTCAGGTACTTCTCACCGCCTGCGACAGAAACCAGGACGGTGTTATAGCCAAATATAAGGGCGTAAGCTATGCCTACAGCGACCCGGAGGTCAAGGCAGTCATACAGGCTGCGCCGTATTTCTCCGCGCTGAGTGACTCCGGCGAAAACGAAACCGCATATACAATCACAGAGAGTTTCGAGTTGGAGCAGTCCTCATCGAACAATGTTTCCTTCAGCGTCGGAATGTCTTACTCTTACGGAGGGCTTCTCGCCCCCGTTGAGGTGAACATCTCGGCAGGCTACTCGCTTGAATGGAGCAAAACCTATTCCACGGCTCTGCAGAAGGAATATTCCCTGACGGTTAAGGCACGGGCGTACAACACGGTGCTTGTGTCCAGAACGCCTGTATTTATCTACGCCTATGAGATACTGGACGAAAACGGCAAATGGTCGGGAGATACCGCCATAACGCTTTCCATTCCGCAGCAGCCGGTATATCAGCAGCTGAGCGTTGACGACTACAACGGCTTTGTTGATGAGTATAACGGTTATATGAATAACAAGAACTATCATGCCGTCATAAGGGAATCGGATAAAACAGACAAAGATAAAAAATACTATTATCCCTTGGTAAAAATAGATAAAGCGGCAAACTGGCTTGACGGAAACGAGGGCAACCCGTTTATGTACAATCAGCTCGGCTGGGGCGTTTACAGCAATTTGGGTGCAGAGCAGCTCAGTAAGCTCGCCATTCGACTCGGACATAACGGCGGTCTTAACGAGGTTTCGTGGGAAAAAAGCAATATAAAATCCGTTTCCGAAGAAATGTCGCACGGTTTTTATTTCAACTTCTCCATCAGCTACGGTGTATTCGGCGATGGTATACTATTCTCGCATGATGTTGGTTTTGAAACCAGTCTGAGCTACAGCAACGGCTCGGGCGTATCCACCACAACGACATCGTCCGAAGGCTGTACCGGCGTGGTCAATGATATCGACGGTCCGGATCTTGCCTCAAACGGAATCCCTGCAAACGTATACACGCAATATACCTTTGACTGGACGCTCGGCCAGTGGTTCCGACACCTTTACGGCGATGAAAACAACAAGACCATCTTTATAGGCTATAACTTGACAAATCTCAGTGCTCCTTCACCGGCAGTGGTCGACCTTGAGGCAGAACTGCTTGACGAAGACGAGATACGCCTTACTTGGTCGCAGCCCGATAAAACTCCCGGCTGGCCGGATGCGGAGGGCTACTATCTTTATCAAGTTGAAAACGGTGAATATAAAAGGATTTCAGATCTTATTCCTGTCGGCACGACCTCTTATGACATTTCCGGACTTAAAACCAATACAGAGTACGAATATGTGCTTACAACCGTTTGCAAGGTAGACGGAAAGGATAAGGAAAGTGCCTGGTCAAACTCTGCAACCATAACAACAGCAAAGAGAGACTATAAGGTCAACTATAAAATCGACAACGAGAAAGCCGCCGATATCAGTGTGCGGCACCTCGGCAATGTTAATATTAAATCGGGCGATGAGATCAATGAAAGCGATATTATTAAAATCAGAGTTTCGCCAAAGAACCAGCACTTTGAACTTGTGTCGCTGACTCTTGATAACGGCGGAGAAGAGACTGTATTCAGACCCGACAGCAACGGCAACATAGAGTGCGCGTTTGCACTGGGCGGCGAAGCTAACATATTCGTATCCACACGAAAAACATTCGATTCGGCTGAGGTCATCTTTGTCGGCGAATATAAGAACGGCGAAGACCTTCTCGGAACCGTTACCGCAAAGGTCGGTGAAACAGGTCTGCCTGCTCCGGGCGGCACGGTGACCGGCGATGTAACATTTACCGCCATTCCGCAAAACGGCTATACACTGAAGTCGTGGAAAATAACAGATGCCGAAAACAATACGGATATTGTTAACGCGGCAGGCTCAAATACCTACACGCTTACCCTTGGCTCAACAAAATACACCGTCGAAGCGGAATTTGAAAGAGTTTCCGAAACCGACAGACCCGTGAAGCTGACCTATTCCGTTGCAAGCGGCAACGAAACCGGTATGGCGGCAACAAAGCAGACCTATCAGTCCGGTTCCGCTGTTCCCGTGGGAACGAAAATCAACTTCATCGCTCAGGCGGCAGAAGGCTATAGGGTGCAAAAGCTCGTTATCACCAAAAACGGAATTCCCGACACGGTAATAACAGATAACAGGCTTTACGATATGTACGAGTATGAGCTCACCGTTGATACCCAAACCGATATCAAGGTATACTTTACGGAGATCGAAAAATATACGGTCACAGTTGATATGCCGATTAAGAACGCCGAAATTACCGTTAAAAACGGGACATCGGATTTTGAAAGCGGTCAAAAGGTCAATTTCGGCGATGAAATCACCGTAACCGTCAAGCCGAAGGATGGATACCGTCTTGCCGACACGGAGAGCTGGTCCGATAACGGCGACGGGAGCTATACCTACAAGACCGGCAGAATCAAGATGGAAACGCATATCCGTGTGGCGGTAGAGGAAATTCCGGAATACACCGTCACCTTCCCGACAATGATTGAGGGCTGTGTGCTGACAGTGCGCAGCAAAAATGAAAAAATCACAAGCGGCAGTAAAATTCGTGAAGGCACAATTCTTGTTGCGAGTATCGTGCTTGAGCCGTCATATATCCTCAAAGGCTGGTACATCGGCGGCGAATTCAGTCCCGAAACCAACAAGACCGAAGTTTCCTTTACGGTGGACGGAGACACCCTTCTTTCCGTAATCGTTGAAAATGTAAAAGGCGACAAGGGTGATACCGGCATCGGAATCAAATCAGCAATTATTGACGAAAGCGGAAACCTCATTATTACTCTTACCGACGACACGGTGTTAAACCTCGGAAAGGTCACCGGAGATAACGGAAGTCAGGGCGAACAAGGTGTTCCCGGTGCCGCAGGAGTAGGAGTTAAATCCGTCGCAATTGATGAAAACGGAAATCTGGTCATAACACTTACAGACAACAGCGTGCATAACCTCGGAAAGGTCACCGGAGATAACGGAAGTCAGGGCGAACAAGGTGTTCCCGGTGCCGCAGGAGTAGGAGTTAAATCCGTCGCAATTGATGAAAACGGAAATCTGGTCATAACTCTCACAGACAATACCGTGCATAATCTCGGAAAGGTAGTCGGAGATAAAGGCGAACAGGGCGTGAATGGCGTTGGTGTTAAATCCGTTATGATTGATGAAAGCGGCAATTTGATTATCACTCTTACCGATGAGACCGTACACAATGCCGGACGGGTGACCGGAGATAAAGGTGACAAGGGCGATACGGGCAATGTCGGAGTCGGTGTAAAAACCACCGAAATCGATGAAAACGGCAATCTAATCATCACCCTTACCGACGACACTGTGCATAACCTCGGGAAAGTAGTCGGTGCAAAGGGCGAAGCCGGTACTGCAGGAACCAACGGCATTAACGGTACCGGAATCAAGTCCGCTCATATCGACGCAGACGGTAATCTTATCCTCACCTTTACCGACGGAGTTATAACCAATCTCGGAAAAATCGTCGGAACGGACGGGAAAGATGGTGTCAATGGTAAAGATGGTACCAATGGCAAAGATGGCAAGGACGGAAAAGACGGTCTCGGTATTAAAGGATGCCGCATTGACGACGGTGGAGACCTGATAATAACCCTGACCGACAACACAACGCTGAACGCCGGCAATATTTCCGCGATCAGCGATAAAGTCAGTGTTTCCAAGCCTCTTGCAACCGCAGCAGTTTCTCTTTCCGGAGTGTCTCTTCTTTGGAATATTGTTTCGCTTGTTGCGGCGATTGTAAGGAAGAAAAAACCAATTTAATTCGGATGATTGTTCGAATTTAAAAGGATGCAAGACCACCGGCTATCAGCGGCGGTGTTCTGACAGGTGTAACGGTATTTGATAAGAGGAAAAGACATTCCGTCAAATAATCAAAGATAAGCAATAATTAACGATTCATCACGGAAACATCGCAAATACGGCACAGAGGGCATAAAAACCGCTGTGCCGTATTTCTTTCCTTGGCGACTGTTTTTGAGAAATAAGCAATTTCTCGGTCATAACCCAACAATTTTTTGCCGGATTCCATGTATACTGTGTATATCACACTTATGCACTCTTCACTTTTGTCCCGGCAGCGGATACACTGATATCAACAGATACCAAATACAGCGAGGTAATTATGAAAACAAGGAGAAGCCCCTAACAATCATGTACATAAGCGAAACGCAACACTCAAGACCGTCTTAACAAAACGGTTTTTATATGCACGCCCTCATGCGGCTGTACTATGCCTTAAAGCATAGCGCAGTCGCTTTTTTGTTTCCCCGAATACCGTAACAGGAGGTGACCATGATGTTTAGCCTTGCAGAATCAATCGACGAAGCTCAACACAACGCAGTGCCATAAAAAGCGGTGCCCTGCCGTTTTCAAGCGACAAGGTGAAAGAATGAAAAAGAATACAGGAAAGAAAAAGGTGTTGAAATAGCAAAGGCTGTCTTTGCGCAAACACACAGACACCTATATTTTTTTGACCTCTGCGGTCAACAGAATTCCATACGATATCTGCAAAAGACCAACGATAAATCTGTTATTTCGGAATTTCAAAGTGGCTTGGCTTTCTGCGTTTGTATAAACGGCGGCGTACTGTCGAAGTTTGCGGTAGGCTGTCGAAGCCCTCCGTATCAATCGTTTTTGACCTAACAAAAAAACGATTGAACGGAGGTACATAACAGTGAAAAAAGAAGGTTTATGTTCCATAGGGAGAACAAAAACAAAAAGCGGATGCGCTGAAACGGACAAGTCAAAATAAAACAGAAAATGAGTGATAAATTACCCGAAAAAAGTGGCGGCAAAAGGTTTCAAAACAGTATAAAGAGATGATTTTTATATGTTTTACATAGCATAGCGCGTTAAAACTTGAAAAAACAAAAATTTTGTGCTATAATATATACAACAGTACTCGTATAGAGATACTGAAACATCAAGAACAAGGTAAAGAGGCAGAAAAAAACAACAAATTATTAAAACCAAAAACTCTCGATGGGAGGTAACCGCCTATGAAACACAATAAGACTACAAGCGCAGAGAAAGGACTTTCCCTTGCGCTTTTTTGTTATTTCCCGAAGAAACCAACGACGAGAAAAAAGACTTTAATAGAAGTCACTTTATTACATTAAGGATGGATATATATGTCTAAAAATGCTCACATCACGATCAATAAGATTTTTGAATTAATGAGAAGAGGTAAAACTCGTGACGGCATTGATTTGTTATATAATTATCACTATAACAAAATGTACGGAATCGCGTTTTCTATCATTAAAAAAGAAGATATCAGCCAAGACGTAGTGCATAATGTTGTATATCGCTTAATGATATTAGAACCTACTAAATTTCCGGTTTCAAATGAATTAACGTGGTTATATACCGTTATAAAAAACGAATCATTGATGTTCTTGAGAAATAATAAACCAAACATTTCTCTCGATAATATAGCCGTCGAACCTATTGTCGAAAATAGAGATATTCACGATTTTGTGGATATGGATACATATTATTCAATGATAAAAGGATTAAATGATGAACAAAGACAAGTTGTTACGCTAAAGGTTTTAGGAGGATACACGCATAAAGAAATATCAAAAATGCTCGGAAAACCTATAGGTACAATTCAATGGATTTACAACAGCTCAATAAAAAAACTGAAAATTACTCTGACGTCCATTATGGTTGCAATAGTTTTGTCGGGAGCCGGATTTGTCGAAAGATTAGTTAATTATATTTCTCAAAAAAATGCTGCGCCCGAACTTCCGGGACAAACAATACGTGTTCCGTTTGATTACTCAATAGTTGTATTTGCAGTCCTGATTGTTTTTTTGTCTTTTACGTTTTTGTTTATTCTAAAAAAATCTCATAAAAAGCCAACAAAAACAAACAGAAAAAACATCTAAATAGTAGAAACTATAAGGAGGTTTTGTCTATGAATAAGATTAAAGTAGATATAAAAACAAAGATTATTTTAAGTTTAACATTATTATTTGTAATGTTCTTTTGTTTAATCGACAAGCCGTTAGTGTCTTATGCTGCAACTAATCAAAAGAATTATGCCAGCTACAACACTGAAACAGGTGAAGTGTCGTATTATGATATTCTCTCTGAAGACAGTAATGGTATATATTATTCGAACAGAGATAATGGAGATAGCGATAGTCACTATAGTTCATCAAAAAATTAAAGTAAAGGAGAAAAGGTGTATGAAAAACAGAAAAAAATTTTCCCCGTTCAAAAAAAGGTTCTTTATTGCAATAGTTTCGATGTTTATGCTTGTAATTTTATTTTCGTTGGCAGGATGTAATAAAAATGCAGATGTCAAGATCTTTTTGGTCGATAAAAACAATATAGCGATAGCGGATACTGAACTCATAGTGCAGGGTATTTCTGATAAGGATGTAGCCGCAACCTATACTACCGACTCAAACGGGCAGTTTATGATAAAAAATCTCGGGGAACGAACCATTACTATAATTATTCACGTTGAAGGAAACCCTTTTAGAACAGATTATACCGTTACAAAAGACGATTTGAAACAAGAAAAAATAACGATTAAGCTCAATAACTACGAGAAGTAGCTTAATAAGTTTTACACTATCAAAAGAGTTAACAGGAGGACTATCCATTTGAAAAAAAGGTATATTGCTACTTTGATAATTTTGATAGTATTATTTTCTTGCGTTGCATGCAACAATTATGTCGAACAAAATGTTGTAGTGAAAGGATGGCTTAAAGACTCCGCAGATTTCGATTTGGGGCGCTTTATGGTTGAAATTGAAACTCCTATAACGAATTGAACGATGGAACTCTAATTGACTATGAGGAGATTTGCTGAAATGGGATTTAAGCTTAGGCAAAGAAAAAAGACCATAATATTGTTTATTATTCTCGCCATTCTTTTGTTGGTTAGTGCGCTTATGTGCTATTTTTTCATACCTCGTTCTTTAACAAGGATTGTTCCTACGGAGAGTATCGTCAGTATTTATTATGAATATGACGATCTTGATGAAGCAAAACAGATATTATTGACAGAACAGGAACAGCAGGAGTTAAGGGATGATTTATCAAAAATGAAGTATCAACCTAAATATGGAATACCAGACAAGTCCGTTCCATATAGATGGCTATGTATATCATATCATGATGGCACTATTATAAAGATTGATGGGCGCAGAGTAGAAAAGAACAAAGATGGCATGCTAAATATATATAGGATAAATCTCATAGGTAACGGTAATTTATTTAAATTTTTTCCTAATGTAGTGTGATAGTGGAGAAACCTAATTGACTATGAATGTTGTTATATGGTAACGAGGAAAGCGGATACGCCGCAAAAACACGCTAATTGCGAAAAGAGGTTGAAAACGAGTGAAATTTTTAATTTTACAGAGAAATACAGTATACCGACAAGCTTTTTTAATTCTTCCGAGGGATGGTTTTGTGTCTGTATTTATAAAAGAGAATTTTATGATAAAACTTTCTCAGGTACATTTAGAGCAACTTACAAATATACGGTCTCTGAGTCTATATTACGTATTGAACGTGAGACCGATGTGTCAAAAATGATTTGACAAAATAACCAAAAAAAGTAAAAGGAAGTTTGAGTAATATCGGACTTCCTTTTTATATGCGGTTGTCGGGAAAAATTCCCGGCAATTTTTTTGTAAAATTTTCGTGAAATACCCCAACAAACGGCTCGTAACTTTCCAATTATAGTGAGGGGGGTAAAAAATTTTTGCGAAACACCCCCGCAAAACGTCTTACTAATGTCCATATATGATAGAGAGATAATTTGTCTTTCGTGGACTCGTAAGAACAAAAACAGCAAAAAAATAAAATGAAGGAGGCAGAAAAATGAAGTCGGACACAAGTTGAAAATGTTTTTTCAAGAGTGTTTTTTAATGCATAACGTAGAGAAAAACTTTGAAGAAAATGCGGAGCAAAACAGACAGCCATTGAGCAAAGTGTAGCCCACTATACTTCGCAGGCGAAGTTGTGGGCTCTGCGAGGCTGTGAATCCACTAATAAAACAGTCGGCAGAGGAAATTCTACACACTTTGCTCAATGAGAATAAAAACAAATTTCAGGAGGAAAATCATCATTTCATATTTAGTGTGTCATATGGAAAAATACCATAAACAAGACGTCGCTCCTATCGAAAAGGAAAACGAACGGGACGAAAATTACGAAGCGACAAACCCGCAAATAGACAGCGAGCGAACAAGAAACAATTATCGCTTTACGCCATATTTCGGAAAGACTTACACGGAATTCATAAACGGAAGAATAAAAGAGTTAGGCTTATCCCCGCGTAAAGACGCGGTTGTAATGAACTCGTTTGTGTTAGGCTCGGATAAAACTTTTTTCGACGGTTTAG
>ERZ1034917.367-NODE-367-length-42343-cov-10.303727_pt1 | contig 42343 bp, 31 predicted proteins | sample MGYA00520605_ERZ1034917 | MGnify/ENA primary metagenome ERZ1034917 (study PRJEB33766, sample SAMN09781784) | gut metagenome | biome: gut microbiome | host: Homo sapiens | place: Madagascar | study: EMG produced TPA metagenomics assembly of the PRJNA485056 data... | reverse complement strand
TGAGCGGATTGGACCGCTCCGGCGGGGGAGATTTCGCCTGCGGCGACCAGCCTGCGCGGCTGGATCGCGGCAGATGCAGAGCACCTGCACCATAATATTTTTATAAAGACGGCAAATCCTCAAAAAAGTTTTGATATTTCCATTTGAAGCATTGACAATACGGAAAAGATGATTATAATTATATCTATTCAAATAATAAAACAGGATATTCAAATATGAACAATAAAATTCCTGCGGTCGAAAAAACCATCGCGCTTCTGGAACTGCTGGCAAAACTCCCAGAAGGCGCCACACAGGCGGAACTGAAGAAGGAGCTGGGCATCTCCATGAGTACGGCATACCGTATTCTTCAAACACTGCTGAAACACAAATGGATCAGGAAGAACGCCGATACGAAATACTCGCTCGACAACGGGCTTCTTCCCCTGCTCTACCCCTTCCGTAACAGCATGGAACTGCTGGAACATGCTCAAAAGGTCATCGACAGAGTTTCAGCGGAAAATGAAATGGCGTGCAAACTCTCCATCCGCCGAGGAACCGAGCAAGTCACCATCATGCGTGCGGAACCGGAGGGACCATTCGCTCTGACCGGACAGGTCGGTTCAAGTTTTCCCGTGATCGAAGGGTCCGTCGGCGCCGCGCTGCTCTGTGGCGAGAGCGATGATGAAATCATGGAGCTGATTCAGGAGTGCAGCACAGACCTTGCGGAAAAACAGGAACCGGAACTGGTATTGAAAGCTGTGGGCGAAGTCCGTATGAAAGGCTATGCGGTCAACCTGCGCAAAAACCGCTGGAACATTGCGGCAATGTCCATGCCGGTCAGGGATGCGGAAGGCTCGGTCATCGCTGCAATCACACTGATCGGGGCGGAATCCGATTTTGCCGGAAAAAAGCGCAGCAAACTGGTTTCCGTTCTCAAAGACGCAGTCCGGAAATGTTCAGAAGGTTCATGCAGAACACAAGGAGCGGAATAATGTTCACGGAAGAAGCGGAAAGACTCTCAAGATACATCCTTGCGGAAGATTCCGAAATCGAATTCAGAATCCGAAGCGGAACGGAGATGTACCGCAAAGGATTCGGGCACTTTGTACTGAAAGATGCGGAAGGAGGAGAAGTCGCGGGGGCGACAATCCGCCTGAAGCAGAAAACGCATGAATACAAATTCGGCTGTAATGCGTTCATGATCGACTCTTTTCCGGAAAAAGAACAGAACGAACGCTATGAGAAGGTCTTCGGCAGTCTCTTCAATCTTGCGGTGGTTCCGTTCTACTGGAGCGATCTGGAGCCGGAGCAGGGAAAAACGCGCTTCACGAAAGAGAGCCCGTTCATTTACCGGCGTCCGGCGCCGGACCGCGTATTGGAATTCTGCGGAAAATACGGGATCATGCCGAAAGGGCATCCGCTCTGCTGGCACAACTTCTGGCCGGGCTGGGTTCCGAATAACACAAAGGACGTCATGCGTCTTCTGGAAAAACGTTTTGAAGAAATTTCGGAGCGTTACAGGGATAAAATCCCGGTATGGGACGCGGTCAACGAAGCACAGACGCTTCACCCGTCGTGCAGGAAAAACGCACCGCCGCTCCCCCCGGATTACGTGGAACAGGTTTTTCATCTTGCCGACCGTTTTTTCCCGGACAACCGGAAGCTCTACAATGACGACAGCACGTGGTGGAACTTTCAAGGCGATTACACCCCGGTTTATCTTCTGGTGAAACATCTGCTGGAACGGGGCTGCAAGGTCGGCGGGCTCGGACTCCAGTATCACATGTTCGGCAATATGACCGGAGACAACTGCATCGGCGTCAACCGCCCACTGAATCCCCGTTGCATTCTCCAGTGCCTGGATCAGTATCAGAAACTGGGGATTCCCGTCAACTTCTCCGAAGTCAGCGTCATCAGCCGCCGCGATCTCGGCGACGGAGACAGATTTCAGGAACTGGTTGCGGAAAAACTCTACCGTCTCTGGTTCAGCCATCCGGCAACCGAGGCAATCGTCTGGTGGAATATGGTGGACGGAACCGCGGCATATGCTCCGCTGGGCAGTGAGGAAGGGGAAAACTCCCTGCGTGCGGGCCTGGTCAACTACGATTTCACGCCGAAACCGGCATTCAGGGCGCTGGAACGGCTCATCAAACGGGAATGGCACACGGAAACGGTTTTGGAATACAGAGCAGGAGCCGACAACCGTTTTCACGGTTTCTACGGTAAATACGATGCGGAAATCGAGACGGAATACGGCAGAGTATGCCGAGAGTTCGATCTGAGCAGATTCTCCGGCAACGAATTCAATCTCATGATAAAATAAGGAAAGAAAGATGAACCCGAAAATCGACCCGTCCACACTCAAAATCACGGACATGCGCTTTGCCGACATCGACGGCGCGCCGAAACGCTGCACACTCCTCAAGATTTACACCAATCAGGGAATCACCGGCTATGGCGAGGTGCGTGACGCCTCCAGCCGCACTTATGCGGCGATGCTCAAAAGCCGTATTCTGGGCGAAAATCCCTGCAACGTCGAGAAAATCTTCCGCCGTATCAAACAGTTCGGCGGAGACTCGCGGCAGGCGGGCGGCGTCTGCGGAATCGAAGTTGCGCTGTGGGACATTGCGGGCAAGGCATGGGGCGTCCCCGTGTGGCAACTTCTGGGGGGAAAATACCGTGACCGAATCCGCATCTACTGCGACACCGACTCCGAAGGCGGCGGGCGTGATATGGGCAAAGCTCTCAAAGACCGCATGGCGCAGGGCTATACTTTTCTGAAAATGGACCTCGGCATCGAGCTTCTGATGGATGTCCCCGGAGCCCTTTCCGCCCCACTCGGCTTTCTTGAGAAAATGCGGGAATACAAACAGACGGTCTTTTCCACACCCCACGGCTCCATCGACCCCCGCGCCATGCGCGGCGAAGCCTACGATCTCTTCAACACGGCACATCCTTTCACTGGAATCCACATTACGGAAAAAGGGCTCGACTACCTCGAAAAATACATGGCGGACTGCCGGGAGGTCACAGGCTATGAAATCCCGATTGCGATCGACCACCTCGGGCATATTCCGCTGGAAGACTGCATCAAACTGGCAAAACGCCTGGAAAAGTTCAATCTTGCATGGATGGAGGACCCCGTTCCGTGGCAGATGACCAGCCAGTATGTGCGCCTGGCGAACTCCACCACAACTCCTGTCGGCACCGGAGAAGACATGTATCTCAAGGAATCCTTCAAACCTCTGTTTGAATCCGGCGCGCTCGCAGTGGTTCATCCCGACGTATTGACGGCGGGCGGCATTCTCGAAACGAAAAAGATCGGCGACATGGCGGAGGAATACGGAGTCCAGATGTCGATCCACATGGCGGAAAGCCCGGTCGCGTGCATGGCGGCGGTCCACGTCGCCGCTGCGACACGCAATTTCATGGCGCTTGAGGTGCACAGCGTTGATGTCCCGTGGTGGGAAAATCTGGTGAAAGGCGTTCCGGTTCCGCTGATCAGGGACGGCTTCATCGACGTTCCGGACAAGCCGGGGCTCGGCATCGACGAACTCAACGAGGAACTGATCGCGGAAAAACTCCATCAGGATTTCCCGGTCGCATGGGAATCCACGGAGCAATGGGATAAAGAATGGGCGAACGACCGTCAATGGTCATAAAAAAGGAGCATTCATAATGACCCGGCGAAGTGATGTACTCAAGCCGTTTGAGCAGAAAAAAGCGTTCATGGAAGACCGTGTCAGGCACGGAATCGAACAGAACCGCAAAGGGACAGCATCTCTGCATTTCAAAGACGCGGAAGGCAGGGAGGTAAATGGCGCGCATATCGAGATCAGGCAGAAAACACATGACTTCCATTACGGAGCCAACCTGTTCATGCTTGACGAATTCAATTCGGAAGAACAGAATCAGGCTTACAGGAAATATTTTGCGAAAACGTTCAATATGGCGACGCTCCCGTTTTACTGGAGTGATCTGGAACCGGAACAGGGGAAACCGCGTTTTGCCAAAGACAGTCCGAAAGTCTACCGCCGTCCCGCCCCCGATCTCTGCCTCGAATACTGTGAAGCGAATGGAATCGAACCTAAAGCACACTGTTTGAATTACGCTCATTTTACACCGCAGTGGGCAAAGGGCGACATCTGGAAGGAAAAGCATCTCCTCGACAAGCGGTTCAGAGAGCTTGCGGAACGTTACTCGGGACGCATTCGCGACTGGGAGGTCACGAATGAGACGTTCTGGGGGATGCGCATCCCCGGCTACTGCACGTTTTACGATCAGGATGACTTCATCGAATGGAGTTTCGAAACCGCGGAACGCTACTTCCACACAAACCGCCTGATCATCAACGAAGCGCATAGCAGGATCTGGGACAATGAACATTATCAGGGCAACCGCAGCCCTTATTACATGCAGATCGAACGCGCGATCCGGAACGGCGCGCGCATCGACTGCATCGGAATGCAGTTCCACATGTTCTACCGGGCGGAAAAAGAAGCGGAGGAAACCGCGCAGTTCTATGACCCGGAACGGATTTTCGATGTTCTCGACACCTATGCGAAACTCGGCAGAAGCATCCAGATCACCGAGCTCACGATTCCCGCCTATGCCTATACGGAGGAAGACGAGGAGATTCAGGCGGAAATCATCAGACATCTTTACAGCATGTGGTTCAGCCATCCGGCAATGGAAGCGATTTTATACTGGAATCTGGCGGACGGTTTTGCACACGGGGCAAAGCAGGGCGACATGACAGCGGGGGAAAACTATTTTCACGGCGGACTGCTGCGCTATGATTTCACGCCGAAAGCATCCTGCCGCACGATTCAGGACCTGTTCCAAAAGGTCTGGCGCACGAATCTCTCGCTTGATACGGAGACGGACGGACTTGCGTTCAAAGGTTTTTACGGAACGTATGAGCTGGAAATCACAGCGGACGGAAAAACGGAAAAGCGGGACATTCATCTTGACAGACACTCCAATAACAAATTCGATATTATCATCTGATTTTCAAATGAAAGGAAATACACCATGCCCTCACTGAAAGACATGAGAGAAAAAGCCAAAGAAGCCGGCCTGATGAAGCTGGACAAACTCATTGCGACACGCCAGCGTATCCCGGACTGTGAATTTCCGGTTCCGGTGAAAGAACTCTGCGAACGGTATGAAAAACTCTATACGGGATGCATCAACGACGTCATGCGCGAACTCTGCCTCCTGAATCAGAATCTGCCGTCCGAAATCATGCCGCTCCGCGATGAAATGACCGTCTGCGGAGAAGCCTTCACCGTCAAGAGCGCCCCCAATGTCATGATCGAAGGGGAAATGACATTCCGTGCGCAGATGCTCGACGATTTCAAACCCGAAGGAGTTGTCGTGTGGGATACCTCCGAAGACACCGAAGCCTCTCTCTGGGGCGGCGTCATGACAGCCACGGCGATTACCAAAGGAATCCGCGGCGCGGTCATTTCCGGCGGCATCCGCGACACGAAGCAGATTCTCGAACAGAAGTTTCCCGTATTCTACAAATACCGCACAAGCAACGGCTCCCTCGGACGCTGCATGATCACGCACTACCAGGTGCCCGTCCGCATCGGCAAGGTCACGGTCCGCCCCGGAGACATCATCTTCGGCGACATCGACGGAGTGCTCTGCATCCCCCGCGAAATCGCCTATGACGTTCTCCTCCGCGCAGAAGGCATCGAACGCAATGAAGTCGATATCTTCTCATGGGTCCGGCAGGGCGACACCATCTCCGAGATCATCGACAAAGGCGGTTACTTCTGAAACAAGCGGGAAAAGAAAATGCCTGAACTCAAACTATGCTGGCTCGGACAGAGCGGTTTTCTGATTTCCGGCGGAAAAACGGAAATCATCGCAGACCCGTATCTCTCCGATTCGTGTCTCAAGCTCAACAGCAGGCTGGACCACACGCGCCATACACCGATCGTCCGCAATCCGGCGGAACTGACGCCGGATTATTATCTCATCACGCATCCACACGCCGATCATTTCGACCCGGAGACCATCGCCCCGGTCATGGAAAATTCTCCGGAGACAGGTTTTCTCTGCCCGCCGAGCTGCATTGACAAGATCAGGACGTTCTTTCCGGGAAAAGAGGAACGCTTCGAATTCCTTGCGACCGGAAAAAAGTATGATCTCGGCAGCGGTGTCGGACTCATTGCCATTCCCGCCGCCCATGAGACGCTTGCAAAAGATGAGAACGGCGAGTATCTTTCCATGAGTTACCTGCTGAATTTCACGAAGGTGGGAAAGTCCGTATTCATTGCGGGCGACACGGTTCCGTATGCGGGACAGGCGGCGGAGATCATGCGTTTCCTGCCGGATGGATATGAACTGTCCATGCTCCTGCCGGCGAACGGGCGCGATGCGGAGCGGGCGGCGCTGGGAATCCTCGGAAATATGGACATCGACGAGGCAATCGGGCTGGCGAAAGAGTGCAAAGCGGCATATCTGATTCCATGCCATATCGGGATGTTCGCGGGCAACGACCCGAAGGAGCCGGTCACAAAGGAATACTGCGAAAGCAAAGGAATCAGGACGATCCTGCCGGAAGCGGGAAAGGAGTTCTTTTTATGAATCAATATGCGGAAACCGTCGAAAAAAACAACGGCTATCTCTACATCCTCCGCCGCACCGTTCCGCCGTGGCGCTGGCGCGAAAATCTGGACGAGCTTGTGCGGCTCTGCCCGAAATACGGAATTGATGAAGTCTGCATCAAGATCGATACCGGCACGTTCACGCATTATTACCCGTCCTTTGAGTGGCTGGAAAATTACCGGAAAATCCTTCTGCAGATCAAAAAAGAACTGAACGAGGTCGGAGTCAACTACTCCCTGAATCCGAACGTCACGCAGGGGCACGGCGACCGCGGGCGCAATATCTGCAAACAGCATCCGGACTGGCCCATGTGCACCAATCCCGACGGAACCCACGCAACGGACTGCGCCTGCAACATCGGCGGAGGCTGGCGCGACTACATACGGAAGCAATGGACCATCTATGCGGAAACCCGCCCCGTCTCCATCTGGATGGAGGACGATCTGCGCACCTTTAACCATGGTCCGGCAGGCATCGGCTGCTTCTGTCAGGAGCATATCCGCCGTTTCAATGAAAAACTCGGCACCCATTACACGCGGGAAGAGCTCGCGGAAAAAATCTTTGCTTCCGGCACCCCCGATCCGCTCCGTGTGCAATGGCTGGAATTTCTCAACGAGATGACGCTTGAAGTCATGAGGATGTGTGAGGAGACCGTTCATAAAATCTCGCCGGAAACGGTATTCGGACTCATGTCCAGCGGACCGGACGCACACGTTGCAGAGGGGCGCGACTGGCAGGCAATGTACCGCGTCATGTCCGCGGACGGAAAATATCCCGTGCTCAGCCGCCCTCCCCTCGGCAATTATTCCGAAGCCGGACTGCCGGGGCTGTGCGGAACTTCAACCCAGATTCTGATGACCCGTTCCGTTTTCGGAAACGCATGTATCGAAGAAGGCGAGATCGAGAATTTTCCCTATACAGGCTACTCCAAAACCAATACGTTCCTGTGCCTCCAGAATTCCGTCGCAATCGGATGCGGCAACGATGCCGTCACGCTCAATCTCTATGATCACTGCGGAACCCCGATGTCGGCGACGGAGGATATTCTGCAGGCTCTTTCCTGCGGCAAAGAGTATCTGAATACGCTGAAATCCGTCATTCAGCCGCGCGGAAAAGATCGCGGCGTCAGGGTCTATTTCCATCCCGATTCAGGCAAATCGAAACAGCTTGACGCAAGAACACATAATTTCTTCGGCGATGTCGGAGCCACGCTCGAAATGCTGAAAATGCTTGGTATCGCGGCGACAATCAACGAAGACGCCGTCACGGTTCTCGCGGGACAGAGCATCCGTTCCGCCCCGGACGATGAGATCCTCCGCATTCTGAAACAGGGCGCATTCATTGATTCCGTTGCATTCCAGGCGCTTTGCGAAATGGGGTATGCGGAACTGACCGGGGCGGATTACGTGGACTCTTTCCCCCTGAACACGACGTATCCGGTTTCCGGCGAACGCTTCTACAATGAAAAATTCGGCGGCACACCGCTGCACGCCTTCTCGCTTGCAATTCACGGGCAGCGCCCGCTGTTCACGGTCATGAAACCGCACAGGGGAAGCGAGGAGATCACCGAATTCGTCGATCCGGATTTCAAACGGCTGTTTCCGGGAACCTGCGCATTCACCAATAAACTGGGCGGGCGCATCGTGGTGTTTCCGCTGGAAATCGCCGGGCTCTGCGCAGGATTCAAAACTCCGGCACGCAAAAAATGGATGCATGATCTTCTAAGCTGGATCGCCCGCGACACTCTCCCGATGTATGTCACGGGAGACCGTAACCTCCTGCCGTTCCGCCTCGACCGTGAGAACGATACCGTTGCGGGAATCTACAATCTCTCGCTCGATGAACTGGAAAACATCACCTCGACACTCCATGTTTCACGCAAAGTGAAAAGCATTCATGTGCTGGAATACAAAGCGGCGGAGTGGACAGTGTTCCGGGACTTTGCGCAATACGGCAATACGCTGGTGCTCCGCATTCGGAATCTGGCATTCAACACTCCGAAATATTTTTCCATTGCTTACGAAAAGGAACAGAAATGATCAATCAGCTTTTTAATCTGAAAGGCAGAACTGCGCTGGTGACGGGTTCCAGCCGCGGAATCGGGCGCGCCATTGCGATGCTCCTCGGCGAAGCCGGCGCACAAGTCCGTTTTCACGCCAGCAAGCCATCCGCCAGACTGGACGACACTCTCATGGAAGCGAAAGGCAAAGGCATTGACTGCGAGTCCGTCGCCGCCGACCTTTCCACGCCGGAGGGAATCGAAACGATCGCTCAGACAGTCAAAGAAACGGATATCCTGATTCTGAACGCATCGGTTCAGGCCTATCGGACGCTCACGGAGTTCGACCCGGAGGAGTTCGCACGGGAATTCAATACGAACGTGCGTTCCTCCTTTGCCCTGGTGAAAACATTTCTCCCCGGCATGGCGAAGCGCGGCTTCGGACGCATCATCACAATCGGCAGCGTCAACCAGTGGAAACAGTCGCCGCGGCTCTGCATCTACGCCAGCACGAAATCGGCACAGGTCAACATGATCATGAACTGCGCCCGTTCCTATGCGAAGTTCGGAATCACGGCAAACAATATCGCACCCGGCGTCATCGCGACGGACCGCAACAAGGCGGCGCTGGACGATCCGGCAATGGCGGAAATGATTATGAAGCAGATTCCCGCCGCCCGTTTCGGCACTGCGGAGGACTGCGCCGGGCTCGCGCTTCTGCTCTGTTCCGACGCGGGGAGCTACATCACCGGCGCCGATATCCCCGTCGCGGGGGGAATGCAGCTGTAACATTACTCCGTCAAAAAGGGGGGAAGTATTCCGCAATCGCTTTCCCCCGGGGCGTTGCTGTTGCCGGGAAATTGAAGAATGCAATAGCGGATGAACTTTATGGTTGCCGCTGGAAAAATGCTCCGGTATATGCTATCTTACCTGTCTGACAGATTATTTTACAAGGAGCTATGATCAATGAGAAATGATTTTCTTCCGTTTTCCAAGCCTTCCATCAGTGAAGAAGATATCGCGGCGGTGGCAGACGTCCTGCGTTCCGGCTGGATCACCACCGGACCCAAAGTCGCTCAGTTCGAAGAGGATTTCAAAAAATATACGTCCTGCGGCGAAGCGGTCAGCATGACCTCCGAAACATCTGTCATGCACGCCCTGCTCCGCGCACTCAATATCGGGCCCGGCGACGAAGTCATCACGCCATCCATGACATGGGTTTCGCTCCCGAATACCGTTCTCCTGTTCGGGGCGACTCCCGTTTTTGTCGATGTCGACCGTGACACTCTGATGGTCACACCGGAAGCAATCGAGGAGAAAATCACTCCGAGAACCCGGCTGATTGTTCCGGTTCACTTCGCAGGAGCCGTCCTGAATATGGGGCCGATCCGCGAGATCGCAAGGAAACACAACATCATGCTCGTTGAAGACGCCGCCCATGCTCTCGGCAGTGAATGGAACGGAGAAAAAATCGGTGCGAAAGGCACCTGCATGTTCTCATTCCACCCGATCAAAAATATTACGACCGGCGAAGGCGGCATGTTCACAACAGATGATCCTCAACTTGCGGGAAAGGTCCGCAGCCTCAAGTTCCACGGTCTCGGCGTGGATGCCTACGACCGTCAGACACACGGACGCGCACCTCAGGCGCAGGTTGTGGAACCCGGATTCAAATTCAATATGCCGGATATGCAGGCTGTGCTCGGCGTGCGCCAGCTCGCGCGCATCGCAGAATTCAATGCGAAACGGGAGGCGCTGGCTCTCCGCTACCGGGAGAAATTCGCATCCATCGACGAGATCCTGCCGCTCAAAGATCCGGATTACAAAATGAAACATTCCTGGCACCTCTTTGTGGTGCGCGTCACAGACAAAGCAGGACTGACCCGTGACGAATTCATGAGTGAGCTCAAAAAGCGCAACATCGGCACCGGGCTTCACTTCCGCTGCACTCATTTGCAGAAATATTACCGTGACGCGCTCGGCTATAAAACCGGCATGTATCCGAACACGGAATGGAACTCCGAACGCATCTGCTCCATTCCGCTGTTCCCTGATATGACGGAAAAAGATCAGGATGACGTCATTGAAGCCGTCAAAGATATTCTTGCGAAAAGATAAACAGACCGGAAATCCACCTGCTGCCGTCTCTGCATGGTCTGTGCAGAAGTGCGGCGGGTGCTCCGCTCGCATTGCCCCGTCAATCACCGGAAGTAAATGGCGGACACAAAAAAACGGCTTACGAAATAATTCCCAAGCCGTTGACAGTCAATTGGTGGAACCAGCAGGGCTCGAACCTGCGACCCGGTGATTATGAGTCACCTGCTCTAACCGACTGAGCTATGGTTCCGATGAACTGAAACTCAGGCACAAGGCAGGAGTTTCAAGCGTCATATTATACACGCTCTTTCAGAAAGGGCAAGGGATTCTTCTGTTTTTTTTCCGTTTTTTGTCGTTTTTACGGCAGGATGCGATATATTATGCAGAAAACAACAAGACAGGAACAGAGTCGCCATGAAAATTTATGAGAAATATCCACGAATCATTTCTTTCTGCCTCGGACTGCTCTGGGGTGTCGCGCTAACGTTCACCGGCGGGATCTTCTATCTGCGCGCATCGCTGATCCGCGAAATCCCAGGCAGACTCTCTTACGAAGAAACCGTCAGGCAATTCCCGGTCAATGCCTCCGCGATTCCCGGCTGGACAATCCGTTCGCAGAAGTGCGGACTGCCGGCAGGCAAAATCTCTGTCTTCGAGCTCTGTTCCCGTGCCTATGCCGCGCCGCTTCTTACCTCCGATCCGCAGTTGGGAAGCATCATCCCGTGCAGAATCGCAATCTATGAAAAAGCTGATGGTAAGACATATCTTGCGACACTGAACAACAGTTTGTTCATGCGGCTCATCGGCGGCAATCCGGCAGTTGTCTTTACGCGCAATATCATCCCGGAACAGCAGAAAATGCTGGAGGGGATTGTTCAGGAATAAAAAAGGATAAAAACATGAACGGCAGAACTTTGACGGAACTTTATCAGGATCACACTCATTTCATGATCACGGCACATCGCGGAGCTTCATTCGAATTTCCGGAAAATACAGCGCTCGCAATGAGAAAAGCAGTCGAAGCGGGAGCCGACATGATCGAATTCGATTTGCGAGGAACGGCAGACGGAGTTCCCGTTCTTCTGCATGACGAGACAATCGACCGCACAAGCAACGGGCATGGAAAACCGGAAGAACATACGTTGTCCGAGCTCAAAAAATTCAATTTTTCCTTCTGGCTCCAGAATAACCGCCGGGAAACTCCGGTTTATGACGTGATGGAGATTCCGACGTTCGAGGAGATTCTGGCGGAATTCCGCGGCAAGGCGGCAATGAATATTCAGGTTTATGCGAAAACGGATGACGTCCTGAATGAAATATGCCGTCTTTTCCGGCAATATGACATGTATGATCACGGCTATTTCACTGTTTATCCCGCGCTGATCGACAAGGTGAAAGCCATTGACCCGGAGATAGAACTCTGCACCACGCACGGCTGGGAGACACGTTCCAATCCGGAAACATTGAAACTCTGCCGTGAAATCGACGGATGCCGGTTTGTCCAGCCTGTCCGCGAGTTCACGACAGAGGAAAACTACCGTTATATGCGGGAATTGGGATTGCGGGGCAATGTCTTTTTCACCGATGATCCGGAAGAAATGTCCCGCCTGAAATCGCTCGGCGCGGAGGGCATCCTCACAAACAAAGCCCACCTGATGTGCAGCCACCGTCCGGGCTGAGGGCAGCGGAGTTCCAAACCATGAACTGATTCTGCTTGAAACAGCAGAATAATCCAGCAAATACAGCAGGATTGTCCTTGCCGTTTTTCTGCAATTCGGTTATAATATTGCAAAAAGAACAACAGCAAGGATACTGAAATGCAGACTGTCACGGAACCGGAACGGACTTTGCCCGTCAGCGGCGAATTTGAAATCATAATATGCGGAGGCGGCCCGGCGGGCATCTCGGCGGCGTGTGCGGCGGCGCGCAGAGGCAGAAAAACACTGCTGCTGGAACGGAACAACTGTCTCGGCGGCATCTGGACCGCGGGGCTGATGCCCTGGATTCTCGACCAGCACAACAAACACGGTTTTCTCGCGGAGCTCCGCAGGGAAATCCCGCGTCACGGCGGCTGGCTGACCCCGACCGGAAAGCTCGGCATTCCGCCGGAAGAATTCAAATATCTGCTGGAACGGTTCGCCCTTGATTCCGGCGTAACGATCCGTTATGGCATGACAGTTGCCGGAGCAGTCCGGGACAACAGAACAATAACCCATGTGATTACGGAGTCGAAGTCCGGGCGCGAGGCATGGAAAGCACAGTGCTTCATCGACTGCACAGGAGACGGCGATCTGGCGGCGGTCTCCGGCTGCGGCTTCGATTATGCGGGCGAAGACGGTCACGCCCAGCCGTCTTCCCTGAACGGATTGCTCGGCGGACTTGAACTCGCGGAAGTGGAAAGCTATCTGACAACTTCCAACGGCAAAGGTCTCTTTCTGGCGGCGCTCCGCAATGCGGGAGTCGAACCCACCTACGACAAGCCGACCCTGATACACTTCGGTTCGGGAGTTTTCGGGCTGATGAGTTTTCACGGCTACGGCACCTGTCCGTTCAGCACGCAAAGCATTACGGAAATGATCCTGAAAGGGCGCGATGAACTGCACCGTCAGGTCGATGCTCTCCGACGCCTCGGCGGAGTCTGGCGCAATATCGTGCTGCTTGCGACCTCGGAACAACTTGGAATCCGCGAAGGGCGCCGTATCCACGGGCGGGAGACAGTTACAGGAGATCATCTGAAAGGGATCGTGAAAACGGAATGCCCGGTCTGCAGGATCACAGCCCAGCCGGATATTCATGCACCGGACCCGAATCGCGGCAGCGGTATCGTAAAAGTCGCATTCCGCTGTTCCAATTACGATATTCCATGGGGCGTACTGCTCAGCGCAGATCGCGACAATCTGCTGATGGCGGGACGTTGTATCAGCGGCGACTTCATCGCCCATTCCAGTTACCGCATGAGCGGCAATGCCGTCCCCATGGGGGAAGCCGCCGGAATCGGCGCCGCGCTTGCAGTGCAGATGAACTGCCTGCCGGCAGAGGTGCCCTTTGAAGCAATGGCAAGTCAAATTGAATTGTAAAAAGAGGAATTCGAAGATGACTCGGTTTTAATATAAACCGCAGACAGATCACTGAAACCATTAATAAGCAGAAAGATGGAAAACGTTGCAAGATTTTTTCAACATGCAAAAGATGAATGACTACACGGTGGAGAAGATTTCGCATTTATGAGGAATATTTATTCTTACCTGGTAAAAAATAAAGATTCAGAAAAACTATCTCTTGACAAACCACAATATTTAATTATATTATAAAATGACGAAAGGATGAGCTTACATGGCAAACAATGAAACAAAAGGACTCGCAAACCTTGCAGAGGTATTCAAGGCACTTGGACACCCCACTCGTCTCTGGATTGCAAAAAATTTGGAGGGAAAGGAGCTCTGCGTCTGCGATTTTGTTACCGGAACCGATGAGGAATTCTCCTCCGTCAGCCAGCATCTGAACGTCCTGAAAAAAGCGCATGTTGTGGAATGCGACAAACGAGGCAAGCATGTGTTTTACCGCCTCGCTTACCCTTGCATTCCATGGATGATCCGCTTCATGGAGGCCCGCGATGAACTGAACCGACTCTCTCCGGAAAAGCAGGCCCGCTACATGGAACAGCAACGCCAGCAGCTGATCCATCATCTGATGCAGCTGAAAGGTTGATATTTTCCGACACAACATTTTAGCATTTCATAAAACAACAAAATAACCAGGAGGCAATATGAAATTCCAACAAATCAGAAGTGCGACAGCAATCATCACCTATGGCGGAGTCCGTTTCCTGATCGACCCGTGGCTTTCGGCTAAGGATGCCTATCCGCCGATTCCGGGTTCTCCGCACCCGGAGTTGCGTTGCCCGATCCACGAACTGCCGATGCCGGTGGAAAAAATCATGGAAGTCGATGCTGTCATCGCAACCCATCTGCATTTCGACCATTTCGATGAAACCGCAATCCGCATTCTGCCGAAAACTCTGCCTGTTTTCGTTCAGGATGAAGTGGATGCGGCAACGCTGCTCGGTTACGGCTTTCAGGATGTCCGCATTCTGAAATTCGGCGGTGTGAAATTCAACGGCGTACAGCTCTTCAAAACCGGATGCCATCACGGTATTCCCGGCAGAGCGGAGAATGTATATGAAGCCATCAACATACGCGGTGAAGCCTGCGGCGCCGTCTTCCGGCATCCGGAAGAGAGGACGCTGTATCTCGCCGGCGATACTATCTGGTGCGATTATGTTGCTGAGGCAATCCGGCAGCATCAGCCGGATGTAATCGTGGTCAATGCCGCCGAAGCGACAATAGAGACATGCGGACGGATCATCATGGGGCTGGATGACATCCAAGAGGTTCTGAGGGCGGCGCCGGATGCTGTCGTTATCGCCAGCCACATGGACAACGTCGGCCATGAAATGCTCTGGAGAAAGGATATCCGTAAATTTGTAAAAGAAAATTCGCTGGAATCGCGTGTACTCGTCCCGGAGGACGGCGAAGTCTGCGAATTTTAATAACAGTACAAAAATAAACCATAAGCAGCCGGAATCTTTCCGGCGGAAAGGAAAAAGATGAATCCAAACAACAATATCGGCAGCCTCGAACAGAATAAAGAGGTCGCTCGGAAGTTCTATGAACTGATCGGTTCACGCAAATACGATGAAGCCGCAAGATTGTGTCATCCGCAGTTCGTGTACATTCCGCAGGTCGGTCGGGAATTGAAGGGAGCGCAGGCGTTTATCGCCATTGAAAGTGCCAATATGGACCCATTTGGTGAATTCAAAATGAAAAATGAATTCATGATCGCCGAAAATGACCGGGTTGCAGTCTACCTGACGTTCGAAGGCGACCTGCAGGGAGATTCCTGGCTTGGCATACCGGTTTCCAAGAAACATCTGCATATTGATTTCATGTGCATGCTCAAATTCAAGGATGGCAAGATCATTGAGAAAAGAGCCAAATATAATATGGTCGATCATTTCAGACAACTGGGAGTGAAAAACTTACCATTGTGATGAGTGGAGTTGGAGGAACCGCCGCTGGCATTTCTTACGCCGCACGGAATATTAAGCAATCTGGAACTGAAACATATTGCGACGGCGCCGCCCCGGTAAAAACGCGAAAAGTATTGTCCGGCAGGGAGTTCCGCAGCTTTCTCACACATCCGCCGTCTTCCGGCGGGAAATCCAGGCGCGGGGCCCCATGCCGTAAGCTTTGGAGAAACAGCGGATGAAATAACTGCTGTCCGTAAATCCGAGACTGGCGGCAAGTTCCGGAAGCGGAATCGCGGGATGGGTTCGCAGTAGATTGGCTGCGCGGTTCATCCGTTCTTTCATCAGCGCCTCGCTGAAACACATTCCCAGTTCCTGTTTCACGACATGCGCCGCACGCGAGGGGGAAAGATGCAATGCGCAGGCAAGTTCTTCCTGAGCAACCGCACGGTGGGCATTTTCAATGATGAACCGCCGGATTGCTCCCGCACGGGAATCTGACGCAGGCTCCGGATCGCTGATCCTGTGCAGTTCCTCCTGAATCGCGCCGCCGATCAGCTCCAGCACCGGCAAAAGCCGCTTCTTTTCAACCTCTTTCAAAGGCGGCAGGTGACGGTAAAAGCTGCGGTGATATTCGGACATGCCCCCGGTATCGGCAGGCTCGCGTCTGCCGTTTTCGCGAAAAGGGCCGGCATACAGGATCAGGACCGGCTGTCCTTTTTCACACACAGGTACCACCAGTTCCCATACCCCGCGCCAGCAGCATTTCAGGAACGGGCGGGGATCGCTCCGCACGCGCAGATGCGGTTCGGTCATACAATCGCGGGAACAGTTGATTTCGGCGTTTTTGTCGGTAAAACGCCCCTCCTCGCAGAAGGGGCATCTGTGCCAGCGGCGCCCGGGAAGCAAGGCATCCCGCTGACGGGCGGACCAGATACCGCGAATATCATGCACGGTCAACCAGACGCCGAGCAATTGTTCAAGCGCAGTAACTCTTTCGTGCAACGGTATTTTTTCTGTCGCGGGACAATAAACGGACGCTTTCACGGCACACCTTCGTTTTCGTGTAAGATACAGGAGAATCATGCTGTTTTCAACCGTGCCTTACAAAAAGGATATGATATTCCTGTTTCCGAGGCGGCACTTCCGCGATAAAAAGCAGTGAAAACATCCGGAACTATTTGAAATCACTCACGGGAAGTGTTAAATTATAGTTTTGATACAGAATTTTCCATAATTCTCTATATAAACTAAATAGCGGGCAGTCCCGCGAAGGAGTAAAAATGGCTCAGGAAGTGAAAATCCTTCATGACAAAGATGCGGATGCATCTATCTTAAACGGAAAAACAGTCGCCGTGATCGGCTACGGCAGCCAGGGCAGCGCCCAGGCTCTCTGCATGAGAGATTCCGGCGTCAATGTAATCATCGGCTCCAGAAAAGGACCGTCCTTTGACAGAGCCGTTGCCGACGGTTTTCAGGTCATGTCCGCCGACGAAGCGGCGGCAAAAGCCGACATCATTCACATTCTGCTTCCCGACGAGTTCCATAAGTCCACTTATGACAACGAGATCAAGAAGCACATGACACCGGGCAAAACCCTCTCCTGCTCCCACGGCTTCAACGTCGTTTTCAAACAGATTCTTCCCCCGGAAGGCTGTGACGTGATCATGGTCGCTCCCAAGAGCCCCGCCACGGAAGAGCGCAAAGCGTTCCTCGCCGGTTTCGGCGTTCCCGGACTGATCGCCGTCAAGCAGGATGCGACAGGACATGCAGCCAAGACCGCTCTCGCGATGGCAAAGGCAATGGGCTTCACCCGCGCCGGCGTTCTCGAATGCACATTCGAGCAGGAAACCTATGAAGACCTTTTCGGCGAGCAGAATGTCCTCTGCGGCGGATGCGTCGATCTGATGAAATACGGGTTCGAGGTTCTCGTCGAAGCCGGATATCCCCCGGAAATGGCATACTTCGAGTGTATCCACGAGCTCAAGCTCATCGTTGACCTGATCTACGAGGGCGGCATTCAGAAGATGAACGCGGTCATTTCCAACACCGCCGAATTCGGTGAATACTACAACGGTCCGAAGATCATCACGCCCGATGTGAAGGAAAAAATGAAAGAGTCTCTCAAGAGAATCGAAAGCGGCGAATTCGCCAAGACTTTCCTTGCAGAGATTGCCAACGGTTCCCCGGAACTCCTCGGCAAGCGCAAAGCTCTCGGCGATCACATTGCCGAAGTCACGGGCAGAAAGATCCGTTCCCTGTTCGAGCGCAAAGCATAATCAGTTTCACTGATACTGAAAAAGGACGTTTTCCACGTGAAAACGTCCTTTTTTATTTTAACCCCTCTGCCGGAAAAACGGGGTCGAGCCTCCTGCAGCTTTCACTCCCGTTTCAATGAGTCCAGAAAAGCTTTCGCGTCAGCGCCGATGTAAAACAGCCATGATGAATGGAGTGGCGCATCAAAACTGAATTCATCCGTATTTTCCGCAATCATCCTGTGATTGAAAACATCGACGACATCACTTTTCCGTTTCAGGCGGACGGTTTTACGTCCCTCCCAACGGGCATGAAGTGAAAACAGTCCTTCGTTCGCTTCGACGGGATCACCGGAGTCGATATAAATATGGGCGCCGCTCTCCGAGGCAAGGCGGCGGAAGAATGCGGCGGAAAAACGGTAGGCACCGCAGAAAAGAGTCCGTGACTGCCCCTCGCGTTTTTCAGCGAATCCGGCAAAATCCGTTCCTGTGTAATTCCCCAGCAGACGGACTCCCGGCTGAGGCGGGACATAAAACGCCGGAGTCAACACATCCTCCCTGATTCCGAGAAATTCACCGTCGGGCAGACGGACTTCTGCGGGTGCGGACGGAATCATCCTGAAATCGATCCCGGTCAGAGCCCGCATGTTTTCCACGCCGCCGGTATGATTGTAATAATAACCGGGCGCATAAAGCCAGAGCAGAGTATTCTTCCGTGCGCGGAGCCGTTTCACCGCAGCAAGAAATGCATCGTCATAGCTGAAACAGTCCGTAAAAATCCAGAGCTTGTAGTCATCCAGATGATTCGCGATATCCTCGGCAAGCACGTAATCGCATATGGCTCCGCTCCGGCTGACGGGATCGATCTGCCCCGCGATCAGGGGTCCGGTAAGCCGCAGCGCGCCTTCGGTGAAATTGCCGACGGCGCCGGTATGGTTGTAGTTCTGCCTCCTGCCTCCGGTCCGGACATACTTCCGCTCATACGCCAGATAATTCAGGGACTGTTCACTGACCACCAGGGCAATGTCGGCTTTGCGCCCGGTCTGTTTTTTCAGCAGGAAATCACCGGTTTTGCGCAAATCGCGCATCAGGGGACGCATTTCGGGGAAGCTGAATTCGCTGTGGTATTTCCCGTAAAAAGTGTAGAGGAGCAGCGGCTGGAGACGGCACAGGGCGATTCCCAGATCCCTCCCCATCACGCCCAGGGACTGCGCCGCGTTCAGCGTCTGGTCATAATTATTGGTCCACATGGGCGGCAGGGCATGTGTTCTCATATCGTCTTCAATGATGGAGATTACTCCGTGATCCGCAATCGTCTTGAAGGGTTTCATCTCCCCCATTGTTCCGCCCAGATGCCGGATGCCGTAGGACTGGGGCGACATCAGAAAATCCACCGCGCCGGATTTCAGCACGCGCATCAGGCTATAGTGTCCCGTCACCTGAAAATACGGAGAGCCGGAAGTATTGAATGTGTAGCCGTAATAGCTCCCGACGACTTTCCTGCCTTCGCACGCTTTTTTCGCTGTCCGGCAGAGATCGATCAGCATATCCGCGATGGAGTCGGAATAGAAGCGGTTGTAAGCGATCACCGCCCGGTTCCGTTCCGGGTCAAGCAGGCTGTAAGTGCCCTCCGGACGCGCAAGACGCTCCGCAACCGTCGGAATCCGGCTGATTTCCGTATCGGGATAATTCCGCCTGACGTATTCCAGAAACGCCTTCTGAGCGGGAGCGGAATAATCGAACAGCCACTTGTCCATATATCCCCAGCCGATCCATTCCGCGGTATGCCCGCCGATGATCCGGTAGCCGGCAATCCTGCCCGCATAGGGGGAATGCTCCAGATATTGAATGCAGGCGGCAACAGCCTTGCGTTTATCCTCCAGCGCGACTTTCGAGGAAAATGAATGGGGCGTCTCCCCGATGTTGATGTGCCTGGAAATGCGTCCGTCTTCCGTGAGCGCCATTTCTCCGGGATTCTCATCCGCCCATGATTTCGGCGGATGGGTGCTTACCTGAACAAAGAACTTCACGTCCGGATAATGTTTCGATGCCTGTTCCACGGCAAGATCGAAAGCGGTAAAATCATAACGGTCTCTGCCGGTCCACCAGTCTCCGACGGGAAACAGCAGTCTGAAATCAAGCTGCATCGGGTCCGGCCCGCTGTTACGCGGCACACATGCGATCGCGGGAAAAACCATCTGCCCGTTCAGATGGAAGCGCGGTCCCTGCGGAGTCTGCTTCACCTCTGTCGTAATATTTTCTACGCCAGACGCTGTTCGGTTCGCGACATAATCAAATCCGGCGGAAGGAGCGCGGTCGATTTCCCATGCGGTTTTTATCCGCAGGCAGAAGCGTGTCGATTTCAAGCTTTGAGGCAGAGGATACTTCGCGGAGAAACTCCATTCCTTATCGGGACCAGTTTTCACATTCTCCGCAGTCAGCGGGATTTCCTGCGCGGGGAGTTCCAGTCCGGCGGCAGTAGACGGATACAGCATGACCGCCGTCGGCAGTCCGGGGACTTCTCCCTTCAAACGCACCGTCATTGTCACGGTATCGCCGGCGGAATACTTCTCACGGTCAAACGTGACGCCAAGCAGTTGCAGACGCGTGGAAATATCCAGATAGTCCAGTTGCTTCGTCCACGGAGCGGCTGGCGGGGGAGACTGAACCGTGACCGGGACAAACGCCGAATCGTCGAAATTCTCATCTGCCCAGCCCGAAAATTTCCGGTCGGCGGCTTTGAAATCCGCATCCGTTCCGAGCTTCATGATTTCCCCGGACGGGAAACGCATCTGAATGTCTGCAAGCACTCCCCCTGCCCCGCGGTCATTCCGGTATTCCACGGCAATGAGATTGGTTCCGGGCTTGAGAAGCTTCGTAATATCGGCGGAGACCGTCCGTTCCCATGTCGGAGAGAAAGCGGCTTTCCGCCCGTTGATGTAAAAAGTCGCGCTGTCGTCTGCGGCACATTGCAGGAGCGCATACTCCGGCTTTCCGGCGAGTTCAAATCTGCGGCGCAGATAATAGACCGCTTTCCGCCCGTTGTCGCGTGGATGCGCAATCATGCTTCCGCAGAAATAGGGAATCGAAAGACGCGGCTCCGGCAGAGGATAAAACTCCGGCTTCACTCTCGGCCATACGGGACCGTCCAACTGTTCCGTCATGCTTTTTGCCGGACGGACATTCGGATCATGGAAAAATCTGATTTTCGCGATTTCGATCTCGCCGCCCGGTTCATCCTGCATATCAATCCGCAACTGCGTGACTGTCCCGCCCTTGAACCAGGCGGCGGGTTCCGTAAGCGATTCGCTTGTCACACGCATCGTCTGCCATTCACCGTTTCCAATCATCGACGGCAGGTTCCAGCGGCGCGCATCCGAAAACCTGCCGAGAGTGTTTTCATAATAAATCTGCCCGTGGGTGCGCGAACGGATTCCCCTCGCCCGATAGGTGATTTCCACCACATTCAGTCTCTGCGGGTCCAACTGCAAATTACCGCACCGGATCGCAGAATCATTACCGATGGAAGTCAGGCGCAGCCCCTCCTTCGCCGGAACGCATTTCAACCGGTACAGCGCTTTCCAGTTTTCCAGTTCGCCGCCGGTCTTCCAGACCACCTCCTTTCCGGCACAAACGACAGCCAACATGCAGAATACAAAGGTTGAGAACAGAATTTTCATCGGAAACCTTTCATTTTTCATGGATTTCAAACAAGACAGTGGAAGCCGGCGATGCGGTAAAACGAATCGCACTGCCTGCCGGAAACTCTTTCCGTTCAGGAAGCAGCCGGGTTATTTTCGCCGCGGGATACGGCAGCCGGAGTATTCTCTCCCCGCCCTTTCCCGTATGGATGCCGACCAGACCTTTTCCGGCAAACAGCACGTCATCGCGGTTTCCGGAATAGATGTGGACTCCGGACGCGCGGAAAATATTCCGGAAAAGATCGCGGCTCATAAAAGGAATCGAACAATAGACCATACGGGCAGTTCCGCTGTCTTTCACGGCGAAAGCCGAATATTTCCGTCCGTTCAATTCGATTTCGCCGAGCACTTCCGCTTCGGGGTCATCAACGGTAAAGACGGGTCCCTCATGAAGTCCTGAGGAAAATTTGCGTCCGTTCAATCCCTTCGTATAAGGATGTTCCGCATTGCTGACCGTAACAGCCTGCTCCGCCTTGCACAAATGCATCTTCGCCTTGATTCCGGTAAAATCTCCGACACGCGCGCCATCCGCTCCCGTATCCGCCAGTGCGCCTGCGGCATACAGGAAAATCAGGACTTTGCCTTTCTTCCGCAACTGCTCAAGATATGCCAGTTTTTCTTTCGTCGGATGAAAACTGTTGCCGAACACGTAAACCTTGTAATCAGCGGAATCCAAGTCCTGCCAGAGAATCGTATCGAACGGAGCGCCGGAGTGGAAAAGCTCTTGCGCCGTAAAACTGATCAGCCGGTAAGTGAATTCATTCGGATTGACGGAATTCGTATGATACGGCACGCTGTCGAAATCGCAGACGTAGGCGACCTCGCTTCTGCGGGCGGTATCGGGGCACGACTGCACGATCTTCATCAGGCGGGAAAACAGCGAAAGATATTCCGGGCGGTCATACCAGCCGCCGTTGAAATCATAATACCAGAGCCCCGAACCGCGCGTTACGGCATTGCAGAAATCCCGCGTAAGCTGTCCGACCGATTCCGCCAGGCTGGAACTGTGCCCGTCATTCGGGTCTCCGCTCAGATGAGTTCTTGCATCGGATTCCAGAATGGAAAACTTGCCGTTCAGCGCATAACTTTCAAAGATATTGCGCGGCAGACCGCACGCTCCGCTTCCGCGGAAGCCGTAAGAGTACGGCGCCGCCTGAAAGTCCACGGCATCCGACCGGAACATTTCCGGCGTCCGCGTCTGCCATCCCTCCGCGGGATACGCCATGCCGAAGAAATAACCGCTGTAATTGCCGACAGGAACACGCCACGCCGCTGCCCGCTTGACCGTCAGATTGAAGAAACTCTGGCAACGGTTGACCACCTCTGCATGACAATCCAGATAATCCAGCACGCGGCGTTCCGCCAAAGGATCGCGCAACGCCGCCAATGGACGCTGAAGACGTTCCGCGACAGGGACTTCCGCAGTATTCAGAGATACATTCTCCCGCTTCCACGCAAGGCGGAGCTGTTCATCGGTTCCGTATTTTCTTTTCAGATAATCGCGGAAAGCAAGCGTCATTGCCTTTCCTGTGTCCGGCATCTCTTTGGGCATACCGAAATAATGCCATTCCCAGTAAAGCCCGTAGGCAGGCTGATAGGCAATGATCCGTTTGCCTGCCGGTGACTTCTCAAGTTTCTTCACGAGTTCCGCAACCACCTTGCCGCTGTCAGCCATCCAGCGTTCCGACGCCATGGAGGGACGCTTCATCGGCACACGCAGATGGTCGCCGGAGAAAACAGGGACCGCGCCGCTCCCGTAACGGATCAGCTCCTCCGGATATTTTTTCACATACCACTCAGGAGGAGTCAGATCGATCATGACAAGCAGCCGCGCTTCAGGCGCCGCGGAAAGCAGGTTGAGGAACCCGGTCTCCACGGATGCGAAATCCGGTTCCCCGTTCTCCTTCCACAGTTTTTCCAGCGAGACCGACGTGACGAAGAGACGGAATCCCGCGTCATGAAAACGGCGGAAACGCGGCAGATGCCCCTCCGGTCCGGACCCGGTATTCAGCATCACCGAATTGTAGAGAAATACGGGAAAACTCCACGTCCCGCTCTCAAACCACGGGAAACCGTTCCTGCGGACGACTTTTGTCTGAGGGGCGGCAGGTTCCTTCGAGAGACGATCCAGCGTTTCCGCGCGCAGTTTCTTCACCTGATCCTGCGATTCCGCAATATAGTTCCGGTAATCCCGATACTCCCGACGGCTCAGAAAACGGCGGAGATCAATCATTTTCCGCCATGTATGCTGTTCCGTCACACCGCGTATGACTGCCGGAGACTTCCATCCCGAATCGTCGAAGCCCGCCCGGTTCCAGCCCTCCGGACTCTCTTTCGAGCATTTCCAGTCGCGATCCGTAACCCAGACCACAGGCTCCGTCTTTCCGGGAAGCTTCACTTCCGCCCGCATGAGGAACCCCGCGCCGCTGATCACATTCAGCACCTCTGCGGCAATGACATTCGTTCCCGCCTTCAAATATTTTTCCGCCTCAAACGGAGGGCATTTGAAATTTACGGAACGATGAATCCTCCGCCCGTTGACCCAGATCGTGTACACATCATCTCCGGAAAAATTCAGGGTTCCCCCGACAGGCTTTTCCGGAAGCTGGAACTCCCTGCGGAAAAAACGGAGCTGATCCTTCAAGCCGACTTCCGGATACCAGATCCATTTCGCCTGCGAGGGCGGCGGTTCCTGCGCACACAACTCCGCCGCACACAGCAGCAGGGCAGACGTAATAAGACAAAAACAAGACTTCATGCTGTCACTTCCCATCTTCCTCAATTGCCTGAAATGCCGACACCCGTTTTATGGAAAACATAATTGATGCGGTAGCATCTGCCGATATAATACGGGACACTGTAATTACTGCTCAAAAGGGTCTGGACATTCGCTGAAACAACATGTCCGTCAACCATGACCAGATTGGCATTCCCAAGATGCCGCGCCCAGATCGCCGCAAACTTTTTATTGTCGTAATGATATTTGATCCCCGTAAGGGAGGTGCTTGTGGGATCGGTCGTTCCTGCGTATCTGTCCCCTGCGAGAACGGCATCGGAAGGCGGTATCTTTCTTGCGGAGTTGTCAGGGTCATGCAGCACATTGTTTTTGTAAATCGCCTGGGCATAAGGGACGGAATCATTTGTGCAAAAAGCATAGGATGGATAAACATAGCGGTTGCCGTGATTCTGCTCGTTCGGGCACATGTAGACACGCAGTGTCTGCTTCGAGGCGGCTTCCAGTCCCAGGCTGTTGGCGATCTCCCTGTTCGCCTCATACCCCTGCGGCCCGCCCAGATATCCGGAAAGAACCGTAAATGCAGACTGCACTCTCCCGTTGTAGTGATAATCGACATATTGAGCCCCTTTATAATGCAGAAAGTAACCGGCATAATCATTACCATACTGGAATCCCGCAATGCCGAGCTGTTTCAGATTGTTGACGCAGGCAATGCTCCGCGCTTTCTCTTTCGCCTTGTTCAGAGCCGGCAGCAGCATTGCTGCCAGAATCGCGATGATCGCAATCACGATGAGGAGCTCGATCAGGGTGAAAATCTTTGTTTTCACCCTGGAAGTAAGAACAGAAGAACAAGGAACATGGAAGGAAGAAGGAACGGAGAAACATTGGAACAATCGAACATTGGAACAATTCAACAATCGAAGGAAGAAAGAAGAAGCAGGATCAGGGGACTGGCAACGTCCTGTCCTGCCCTGCTGCCGGAATGAAACATCCTTCTTACAATTTTTCCTCATGAGGAGCTCGATCAAGGTAAAAATTCTTGTTTTCCCCCTGCAAGGATGAACGATATTCATATCAGCCCCATGATCTCCGGCAAACGGCGTCAAGTCCTGATCCGCGGCGCGAAACTGCCTTCCGCCGGGGATGAAGTCAAATCGCGCCCTGCCACGCAACCGGAATGAAATCCCGCTTTCGCAAATTCTCTTTATTCTGCTCATTGTGCCTCCTGATATTTCGTGTTAATATAAAAATCCGTTCTAAGTGCTTTGTTCATAATTATACTTGATTTCAATAAAAAAACCTTAATAAAAGAATAAATATTTAGCATAAAAATCCAAAATATCATCAGAGAGGATGTTGAATTTTTCAGGAAAAGCGTATATAGTCCCGGCATGGAAACCAAAACTTCAACATACCTGTTCCAGAATACAACCGATTTTCCTATCAGAGTCACAGTGATGGAAGATCAGAATCCTACGGAACTGCATACCCACGAAGGAGTGGAACTTGTCTGCATCTACGCCGGCGAAGGGGTCCATCTGACCGAATATGGGAACATGCCGTTGAAAAGCGGCGATATTTTTGTCATCCCGCGTGGATTCGCACACGGATATGAGGTAAAGAAGAAACTCTCTCTTTTCAATCTGCTCTTCATACCGGAGCGTCTGCCCATGCCGCAGCTCGACCTCTGCCAACTGACCGGCTTCCAACAGCTTTTCATGCCTTCGCAGACCCGGAAGAACTGCCCATTCTTCCACATCGGACCAGAAGAACTCGCCTCCGTTGTATTTTCCCTGCGCGAACTGCTGACGGAAAGCGAAAATATCGCTCCGGCTTACAGAACCTACCGTCTGGGACTGCTCATGGTCCTGCTCTGCAAGCTGACCCGTCTCTATTCCGTCAGCGGCAAGGAGGATGAGCATTTGCAGGAGGGAATCAACAAGGTGCTGGAATACCTGAACATCCATTTCCGGGAAAAGATCAAAGTCGATTCCCTTTCCAAAAGCAGCCGGATGTCGCGAAGCAACTTCCTGCGTGTATTCAAGCTGATGACAGGCGTTTCACCGCTTCAGTATGTCCTTCACCTGCGCATCAATTACGCCTGCCGCGAATTGCAGGAAACCAGGCGCGGCATCACGGAAATCGCCTATGACTCCGGTTTTGAAGACAGCAACTATTTTTCCCGCACCTTCCGTAAATTCATCGGCATGACTCCGCGGGAATACCGCCTCCGCAACTCTCTGTTCACAATCCGGAAAACGCGGGAGCACGATCTCCCGTCAGCCGCGGCGCAGGCAGACAGTCAGAGCAACGCCGCCATTCCACAGAGATAGTATCTCCGGCAACACCGGAATGCCGTTCTTCCCGGTCCGCAAAAAGCCAGACAGATTCATTAATCTTGCCTTGACTCTTATCTTATTGTTACAATACTGTACAACAAAACATTTACAATACGTTATCGTCCGCATCCTTCATGAGATCCCCGGCGCCATCCGGGAAGACAGCCGGGATAATTTTGAATTCAGATTTCTCATTTTGCACCTCCTCTGCCCCGCAGTTTCCCCATCATCGGCAGTTCCGCTTTTCCGGCGGGCGTCACTTTTTTCCATTTTTTTCAGAAAAGGGGGTTGACAATTTCAAATTTTTCGTTATAATTAAAACATGAAACAATAAGATAATACTTTTGGAAGTCCTATGAATCTGAAATCGAAACGGAAAAATCTGGCGGACAATATCAGGGAAGTTCTTACGGAGAAAATTCTCAGCAGAGAGCTGCTGCCGGGAAAGCCGCTGGCATCCAATACGGAACTCGCACAGGAATTCGGCGTCTCTCTGCTGACAGCGGACCGTGCAGTCCGGCAACTGGTCAAGGCGGGGTTGGTCTACCGCGAACAGGGACGCGGCACTTACGTCAGCCCCAATCTGCCCGAATCTCCCAAAAAAGGATATCGCATCGGCATTGCGGACAAGCTGGCTTATCCGGTGATACCGCTCCGGGAAGCGGCGCTGGATATCCGCCCCCGCACCAGTATGCAGTATTTGAAGAACTGCAGTTGCGAGGTCAGGATTCTGGATTATGAGGAGGTCCGCGATTTGCAGCTTCTGAAACGCGAAGCCGCTTCTCTCGACGGACTGATCGTGTCTTCCGCATATTTCGATCCGGTCACGGAAGCCAATCTTCTCACCCTTCCCATTCCCGTTGTAATCAATCTTCATGAGTGGGTCATGGCGCCCTCTTTCAATCAGGTGATCACGGACCTGTATCCGGGCATGAAGCTGGCGGCGGAGGAGATCGTCCGGCGCCATTTCCCTGAAATCGTCGTAATCTATGAAGATCACCGGAACGGGCACATCAGGAAAGATTCCTTTATCCGTGCCGTGGAAGCAGCCGGTTACGACAAAGAGCGGATTCATGCCATACAGGTGGAGGAATGGGCGCTCCAGAGCGGCGTTCCGAGCTATCGTCTCGCCATGAAACTGTGCAAAGATATCCGGGGCAAACTTCTCTTTTCGACCTCCGACGTCGTAAGTTTCGCCATGCTGGAGGCGTTTCATGAGGCGGGTTTGAAACCCGGAGAAGATTTCCAGCTGCTGAGCTACGACAATCTGGAAGGGTATGGTTATCTGCCGTTCGGAAAGCCGGTCCTGACCTCAATAGATTCACCGAAGATCAGAATCGCGGAGCGTTCCGCAGAACTTCTTCTGGACAAAATACAGCATCCGTCGGACGAGACCGTGATTATCCGGCTCCCGACAACGCTTGTAGTCCGCGAGACTGCATTTTCCTGATCATAATTCATAAAACAGATACAAAAAAGGAGAAGACACCATGACGCCAGGAAACTTAAAACAGAACAGGCTTTCGGGAGGGCATTCACCGGAAGTATCTCGAAGCTCTCGCTCCATTTTCACCTTGATAGAACTTCTCGTCGTAATTGCAATCATCGCGATTCTGGCGTCGATGCTTCTTCCGGCATTGAATCAGGCACGCGAAAAGGCGAAAGGTATCAGTTGCAAAAGCAATTTGAGGCAGTTGGGGTTGGCATTTGTCATGTATTCAAGCGAATTCAACGACTGGATTTATCCCGCGCGCGGGACCAACAGCGGAAGCGGAAACATTGGCTGGCAGTTCATGTATACAAATTATAAATACCTGAACAATAAAGTATTGCGATGTCCCTCCGAAAGCAGGTTCCCGGCTCAGAATGCCTATGCAATGAACTATACAACATTCGCCTACCGTTTCGGTGATCCGAACACCAATGCGGTCAAGACAAGTGAAATGGAACGGATATTGAATTACCAGGGGAAAAAATACAATCCGGTCGTTTTCATCGACGGCAAGACAAGTTCCCAGGCTGTTTCGGGCGATGACGTCACGGTCGTAAAAGGCGATTACCCGAATTTCTACCAGTTGAATCCGACGGCAATCTATTCGATCAACGCCCGGCACCGCAACACTACTGCCAATGCGCTTACTTACGACGGAACCGTAAATGACATAGACAGGACCGCCGGGCATTTTGCGGCAAGGAATGCAGACAAAATGCTTCAACTCTGGCGTCCAGCCCGCACATCCTCCACCGGCGGCAAATTCCAGTATAACTTCTTCTGACGACAAGGAACCAAAACAAAAATGAAAAACACATTACTTTCCGCAATCTTACTTTCCGCCGGTTTGCTTCAGGCACAGAACCTGATCAAAAACGGAGATTTCGACAAACCGCTTGACCAGGAATGCAGGTTCGACGCCGCACCGGGAGTCCATAAGACCGGAATATTCACGGAAGACCTCACATGGAACAAGTGCCTGAAGCTGGAAGTCGCCAGGCACATCACGGACAAGAACGGCAAAAAATATTATACACTGGTCCGTATCGGCGGCGACCGGCAGAACAACGGATTTCCGGTTAAACCGAACACCGTCTACAGCTTCTCGCTGGAACTCAAGGGAGAGGTCGGCGGGTCGGTCAGCGCGTGGGAATGGAACGGACCCGGTTACTGGAAAAACGTGAAGCGGATAAAAATAACAGGAAAAACGTCTTTCAAAGCCTCCAGAGAATGGACCGCGATCCGGGGAACCTTTCAGACCGGAGCCGATGCGACTCATGCCGCGATCGGTGTCAGTCTGTGGGGCGAGGAACGCTGGAAAAACCTGCCTCCCGTCGGCAGTTTCATCCTGATCGACAAAGTAAAAGTCGAGGAGAAAGCCGATCTTCTCGGAGGACTGAAAAACAGGAACTCCAAACCGCTCTCCGCGCCATTGAAAAAAGTGATCGCCCCCGGAAAAGCATTGGACGGCTTCGTTGACTACAGGAGCAATGAGAAAGCCAAAGCGGATACGGTGGTTTATGCCGAAGCCGGTTCCGGCTCCATCAAGCTGAAAATCCGGTGTCTGGAGCCTGAAATGGACAAGCTGAAGTGCTCTGTTTCGGACAACGGCGGCAATGTCTGGAAAGACGATGCGGTCGAGATCTTCTTCGCGCCGGTTGCAAACGACCGTTCTCTGAGCCAGTTCGTCGTCGCGGCGGGCGGCGGGCGCTGGATGGGGCGCGGAACGGACAAATCCGTTGATGAATATGACAGATGGACCGCAGAAGTTTCCAGAGAAAAGGATGCGTGGATCATCAATGCGGAAATACCTTATGAACTGCTTGGCTGGAAAGAGCGTCCTTCGGTGGGAACCGCAATCGGTTTCAATGTGGCGCGGAACCGCAAACCGGTTCAGGAGTTGAGTTCGCTCTCCTTTGCAAACGGCAGTTTCCACAATCTCAGGAATTTTGCGGTTCTCCTGCTGGATTCCCCGGAAGCGTGGTTCCGGAAAACGAAAACGGAATTGAAAGCGGAAGCCATGCCGCTGGGCAACGCGGCTCTGAACGGGAAGCTCGCAGACTGGAAACCCGGTTCCGATCCGGCAGAAATGATTCAGCAGGCGGAAATTTTCAGAAAAGAGATTGCCGCGGCAAAACTCGGAAACCGGACCTTTGTCCTGACGCAGATTGCGCCTGCGACCGACCCGACCATTCCGATGCTTCCCGCCAACATCGCAAATCCGCCTGAAAAGATCGCCGTCCGCGCCGCCGGAAATGAGTTCAAAGCCCTGCCGCTCGCCATTACGAATCTGCTGGATCGCCCGGAGGAATATCGTGTCGTCATCGCCTCTCTCGACAAGCGCGGCGCGGAAGAAAAGAGTCTCAAAGTCCGGAACGGCAATCTCTTTCCGCCGGAAAAAATCAGGCTCTACCGGGGAATCCGGGTCAAAGACGGAGATGAGAAAAGTCACGGACTGCGTTTCGATCCGCTTGCCCCCATGGATATCACTTCCACGGTCATCGTCATGCCGAACGAGGCGACTCCGGTCTGGGCTGTCTTCGATACGGCGGGCGTCGCCCCCGGCAGATACAGCGGCGTGATCCGCGTCATCCCCCTCGGACAATCCGCCAGACTCGACCGCAACACCAATGCTTATCAGGGCGGCATGCTGAGCCTGCCTTTTGAGTTTGAAGTGCTGCCGTTCGAGTTGAGCGAAGCCCCCGCGATCCCGCAGTTCTATTTCGGTTCCGCCTACAACAACCGCAAAACATTCCGCATGATGCAGGAATACGGAATCAGCGTCCCGCTCATCAACACCTGGGGCGTCAACGTCAAATTCAATCCGGACGGTTCCGTAAAAGAACGCAATACGGCAAGACTTGAACAGGAGATCATGAACCTGAAGCAATGGGCGAAAGAGTCCGGCACGGAAAAAGACCTCAAGATCGGAATTGCATATGGAGCTTATATTCTGTTCCGCGATATTCAGGCGAAAAAACAGTTCAGATACGGCACCCCTGAATGGGAAAAGGCGTGGCGGGAATATGTGCTGATTCTCGAAGACATCCGCAAAAAATGCGGCATTGCGAATGAAGATTATTTCGTGGAAATTCAAGACGAACCCCATGCCAGAGACATGGAGGAGCTGATTCTCGCTTCAAAGATCGCGCATGAAACGGTTCCCACCCTGAATCTCATGGTGACGCTCGCCTCGTGGGAAATTCCGCCGGCGGAACTCAGAAAGCTGGTGCCGTATCTGAGTCACTGGTGTTTCTGGAGCACAAAATACTTTACGGGAAAAGAGTATGCCCCGCTCCTGAAAGAGCTGCGGGAAAAGGGTAAAAATATCTCCTTCTACACTTGCGAAGTCACAATGCGCCTGGACCTCCAGAAATATTACCTGACACATCCGTGGCGCGCCCTCGCCTACGGGCTTGACATGTGCAACCTGTATCAGTTCCTGACACACCTCTATCCAACGGCAGACTGGAAGATAGCCAGCTACGGCAATACCGCGCTGATGGCGTCCGGCAATCCCGTTTCAACGATCCGCCTGGAAAACCTGCGGATCGGCAATACGGACATCAAATATATGGCGAAACTTGCCGAAGTCCTGAAAAACTCGAAAACGAAGGATGCCGGACTGCGTGCGGAAGCGGAAAAATTCCTGAAGGAAACTCCGAAACTGGTCGGAGTGGACATGGCTCACGATCCCGCGCAGCATGTTCAGGCACGTGAGAAAGCCATCGACCTGATTCTGCAACTCATGAAATGACAGCGCCGGCTCACAGAAAGGCAGTAAAGGCAAATTGACGGAATTTCCTTTACTGCCAGAGTCTCAATCCCTCATTCCACCGCTTCTACGCGAATTCCGTCAAACCAGACTGTCGCTTTGCAGAGATAATTGTAGAGCCGGATATAACAGGATGATTTTTCATCGGAACTCCTGCGTGCGACAAACGTCATAGTGTAAGTGGTCCAGGGGATGCTCTGTTTGATTTCCGGGCGCGGCCATGAGACATTGGAGCCGTCGTTGAAGTGGATGAAGATGCCTCCGTTTGCCGAATCCCGCATATCCGCCTTCACGGAAAAAGTAATGCGGTATTTGCCCCCTTTCCTGATCCCGCGGATATACTGGGCGACATTGAGATTCTTGCCGCCGGGATTGGTCATACGCAGACTTTTGCCGCCAAAAAGAAAAGTCTTGCCGTCCAGCGCGATATAATCATTTTTCGGCAAAACAAAATCTGCGCTGGTTCCCCATTTTCCGAAAAAGCGCCCGTTTTTGACGACATCGAAATCTCCGCCTTCCAGCAGATTTCCATCTCCGGCGTCTTTGAACGTGAGACTGCCGAAGTTTCCAATGTCTCCATAGCGCCTCACAAACGGGCTCCATGAGTGATAAACCGTTGCCCTGCGGTTCGTTTTCAATACACGGGAACGGGTAAAATCCGCAATGATATTCTCCTCGTCAAGTTCTCCAAGCCCCGCAAGCGGAACCGCCATCTCCATGGTCCAGGAATCCTTCTGCAAAGCAGTCCTGACCACTGCACCGCTGTTCCATTTGAAGTCATGCACGGGAACTCCATCTTTCAACTCCTGCCGGAGATCGGCGCAGTCACCGTTCCGCGACACCATCCACTGGAAATATCCGGAACGTTTTCCGGCGGGATTCAGAAAAATCTCCACGGAATCGTTCCGCCAGATATCGGGATCGTCAAAGGAAAGTTTCTGTACAAAACCGTCCGCCATTTCGGGTTCCTCACACTCATACGAAATATAGAGGTTCCCGTTGTCGCGCAGAATCCGGACTTTGGTACGGACTTCGGTCAATGCTCCGTTCAGCCCGCCCAGATACAGGACCGGAGCCTCTTTCCAAGCCTTTTCGTCAAGTTTGCCGTCCAGCGTTACAGTCTGATCCGGCACCTGTTTCACTGACTGTTTCAGAGAGGAGACAGAACGTTGAGTCTCAAAAAATCCGGAACGGGCATTTTTCAGAATGTCATAATAATTCCTGCGGATAAATCCTATGCGGTTCAATACGGCATGATCTTTCGCCGCCGCCTTTTCCGCGGCGGACAGCATCGCATTCAGGGCTGCCATCTCTTTTTCAGTGTAAATCTCATTCCACAATTCATAATCCGTCGGCGGAACCGCAGTCGGTCCGGCAGAACTCATGACAACCTTTCCTGTGATCTTCGTCAGCCAGATATTTTCGAGGTGCCGGAAAAACTTTTCCATCTCTCCGGCACCCGCTCCGTACAACGCGGAATAGGTCTCGGAAAGAAGTTTCGCGGTATCCGTTTCACTGTCCCACATTTTTTTGGAAAACACATACCAGTTGAAAAACTGGAATGCGGCATAATCTGACGAAGACTCCATGAATGATCCGAATATGTTTTTCTGTACTTCCGTATAAAATCTTCCCACAGCCTCCGGGGTGGAACACGGCACATTGAGAATTTTGGTTCCGGCATATTTCGTGACATAGGTCCAAAGCCAGACTTTCCCGTTTACTTTATCTTTCCATGACTGTATGAAATCCAACTGCCGCTTCCAGCCGCCGGGACGGGCTGCCGCCCACGGACCGAAAGGAGCCACCATCACAAGCACATTATCCGGAATATCAAACGGAGGGATCGCGGCATGACTGCCGTATGCCATCTGCGTCAGGTATCCCCTGATTCCTTCCTTTTTCATGCGCTTCGCGGCGTCGCATGTCATTTGCCAGACCTGATCCGAAGCCCAGTTTTCCGTTATCGCCAGCTTCTTGCACTCCGCGCACTGACACGGCCTCATACCATCCTGCGGCATGATATTGAAAAATCCGGGCTGAACGGCATTATGATCCCACACATAGCCTTTATAACGGTGATGCCACATGTTCCGTGATTTTGCACTCTGTCCGCTCAGCCACGCTTTGGCGTCCTGATAGATTTCCTCTCTGATCCCGCTGCTGAAACAGAGCTGTCCGCCCATATGTTCAGAAAGATTGTTACTTCTTGTTCCGTTGGAACGCAGGGCAAAATATTCGGGATGCGTTTTGCCGAAGCGTTCGATATATGCCATACGCCCGAGCCCGTGACAGTTCGGAATGTAGGCGGTCTGCATACGGAGGCGGTAATTGTTCAGCTTGCGGTTGAAATTCACCTGACTGCCGTCAAACCATATTCCATCTGACCACGAAATGGAACGCACAATATTATCCGGACGTTCCAGAATATCCATTGCAGGAACTTTCAAGGTTCTGTGCTTCGGAACCACGGTTCCGGCATCCCCCGGAAATACGAACTTCGCACCGAGAAACCGTTCCAGAAAATCATATACGCCGAACAAAGTGGCACGCTCACAGTAATCACCCCAGGGAGCGTAATCAGCCCCCGGCGTGTAACGTGTGTCGTCACGTCCCGCAATTATAATCCTGCTGCCTGCCGCTCTGATAATGAAGCCGTCGCGCGGCAGTTCTGAAACATCCGCGCCGGTTCCGACCAGAATCGAGACCTTTCCCGTTCCCGCTTTCTTTACCAAAGGAACTGGCGCGCCGATGGACTCCGACAAATATTTCTGAAGTTCCTTCGCAGCGAACCTCGCCGCCGGAGCAGTCCCGTCCGGCGATACCACTTCGCAGTTGACCGTTCCGTTTTCCGCCAGAACCAATTGCCGTTCCGGTTTCAAACTGACGAATCTCGCCACATTCTGCTCTCCGAAAGAGGCGGCGGAAACGGATGAACTCAGCACAAGGGAGAGAACTCCCGACAAAATGATCATTTTCATATGCAGACCTTTTCTTATCAGATTCATTCTATAAAACATCACGGATTCGATGTACTGCCGTGATACCGGTATTCCTTCGGAAGCGCCATATTCAAACCGCCGAAGTAGGGATTGTATCTCACTTTCATGCTCAGGACACGTCCGTCCAGACATGCTGCATTGACATTCAGGTTCCGATGTCTGTGAATACACATTCCGCCGTCATTGGCATGATAGCCTCCATTCACGGAAGCCTTGCTGCAAAGCTCAGAAAAAATCCACGTCCTGACCCCGTTCTGGGAAGCACGGATTCCCGCCTCCTGTTTCAGTCCGCCAAATCTGGCATGAATCCCGAAATGCATGCCGTTTTCACGCCATACCTGTCCATTCGGTTCCGAAGCGGAAAAATTCGGACAACTGAATGTTTTCACCGGCGCATAGGGAAAATGCCATTGCCCGGATCCATTCATATACATCTGCTGGTTTTCGGTTGTCGTCAACGGTTTGATATTCTTGTTGATATACGGAATGAACTTGCATGCCCAGATATAGTTGTTGGCGACTTGCGGACTCACATCTCCGGCTACATAAGGGAAAAACTCCTTGTAATCTCCCAGATACATACTGCTGACAAGTGAAACCTGTTTCAAGTTGCTGACACATTGAATATTCTGTGCAGACTGTTTCGCCTGGTTCAAAGCCGGCAGCAGCATTGCAGCCAGAATCGCTATGATTGCTATAACGATCAGGAGCTCTATCAAGGTGAAATTCCCTTTCCTGCTCCGCAACATTCCATCAAGTCGCTGATTTTCATTGCATTTTATCTGTTCTCCGGCTGAAAAATCCATCTTCTTTATCCTCCTGTTGTAAAATATTTATTTCATTGGTTTGGAACTTGTCCGATCGTCTTTCCTTCGTGAAAAACCGGCTTCTGAAAATAATGCTGCGGTTCCGGATGTCTGCCGCCCAGACGCTCCAGAAGAAGACGTATCCCCCATACCAGCATTTCCTCCTCATTATATTGAACACCGGAAAAATCGCTTTCCGGCAGAACGGAAGTATGGTTGACGAACATCAGAGAAACATCCTGCGGAACCCTCAAATTCATCTGTTCCAGAATGCCGCGCATCCTGACTGTCAGCGGAAGCGGTGCAATGATTGCAGTCGGCGGTTCCGGCAGGCTGAACCAATGGCGGACCGCATGCTTCGGATAAAGATTCCAGTATTCCTCTCCATACTCCCGCCAGAGGTCATAGCCGGTCTCTTTCGTATAGAACAGTTCAGGATCGAATGCACTGCCCAGTTTCCGCTGAAACACGCGCCGGATGTTATTCAGGTAAAAACGGTATTCTTCGATGCGGTCGAACTCAAGAAACGCGATCCGGCGGTGCCCGAGAGCAATCAGGCTGTCGAGCAGCATACTGTAGCCGGCGTCATGGTCGCAGTCCGTCTGATCCAGCCAGGGATATCCCTCCTTGCGGGCGCCGGAAACAATCGGAATATTTTCCTGTCGAAGAAGTTCCGCCTGCTCTTTGCGCAGTGAGGACATCCGGAAAAGAAAACCGTCCACGGGAAAATTCAGGAGCAGTCTCCTGTTCCGCTGGAACAACTGTTCCTCGAATGTAATGCCGACCACATTATAACCGGATTCAAGGGAATATTCATTCAGTTTCGCCAGAAGCTCCTTGCAGTCCGCCTGTTCCGTATTGGCGCCCACCAGAGCAAGTACGCGATGCCGCGGACGCTTTTCCGTTCTTTCCGTCACAAATGTCCCTTTGGTTCCGTTGATGGAAAGCAGTCCTTTCTTTTCAAGGAGGCGCATCGCCTTGGAAAGCGTCACATGATGCACACCGAGTTCCCGGCTGAGTTTCAGGACTCCCGGCATCTTCCCGGTAATCCCGTTCTCGGCAATATATCTTTCCAGTTTTTCACTCAACTCGTGATAAATCGGCGCAATCATCCGAACGATCCTTCCTTTTGGCAACTATTATACGAACTATTACATATCACTGTCAAGGGGGTAAAAACGGAAAAAATGAAAAAAATATGATTTTTCTGCAATATTCCGGGAAAAGCATGGAAATGAACTGCCCACTGCGAAGCAACGGGGCAGTTCATTCCGGAATTGCCGTTTGACATGGCGTCATTCCAGGAGAAATACAGTGCCTTCCTCCGTCTCATAGACCGTCTTCCAGTCATTCCGTTTCAGGAGATTGACGAAGTTCTCTCTCCTTGCCAGCAGAACCGCATATTTTGCGTTGGTCAGGCGTCCGAGAAGTTTTGCGCTGCCGCGTACCCGTTCCAGATTCAGAAGCAGTTTCTCGACCTTTTTCGCATGTCTTCCGTCAAGCGCAAAAGAGAAAACAGGGTCCATTCCCCATAAGTAGTAATTGCGGTCATTGGCATAGAAAATCGTGGGAAAGTCGCCCCAGTTCAGGTTTACGACAGCCGTCTCCGGGGGGATATTCTGCTGAATCCATTTTCCGATGCCCAGCGCCGGATGCACCATAGCCGGTGTGAGAGCCAGATTCAGGGAGGAGGAAAATACGCCCAGAAGAATCGCGAGGACCGTATAGACCAGATACATTTTCAGCGGTTTGGCGCGGAGCGGAACCAGCACATTCTCTTTCAAGGCTTCGTTGAACACGAGCGCTCCGAACAGGACCGTGAACGGAACCGCGTATTCCACGGTGCGGAGCGCCACGAACATGCCTCCGGTAAAGAGAACTGCAAGAAAACCGGTCGCTTTGATGTGAGGGGCGATGGCGGACCACCCTTTCATGACGGCGAGGCGGCAGAAGCAGAGCAGAGTCAGATAGGCGAAAATGTAGAACGGCAGCATGGCTTTATGCCAGCGGAATTTCGGGGCGAGCATTTCCATCGGAAGCATTTCCGAACTGACTTTCTGAAGATTGTCTGCAAAGATCGGTCCGAACAGAGCGTCGAAGGACTGCACTTTCCAGATGATGAATGAATTCGGGAACTGCGGGTGAATCAGCAGTCCGAGCATGACCCCTCCAAACGCCGCCGCCGGAATCCAGAAGACTTTTGCGGAATCGCGTTTGCAGTATGCAAGCGCAAAAACGAAGGCGGGTATGACGATGAACTGCGGATTCGAGTAGGTCCAAGCATAAATGAACGAGATCACCCCTGCGGCGATCATCCGGAACCGGAGTGTGCCTTTCGACAGAAGCGCGCACGTCACCAGCAGGAAAGCGATGGACAGCACATGCGGGCGCATCATGATCAGCCGGAACATGAAGTTTGCGGAAATCAGCGGCATCAGGATGGCGAATGTCATGATGAGCGGCGGTGAGACGCCCATGCGCCGCATTGCGAAAATAAATGCCAGAAGTGCCGCGGCAATCAGAAGAAGCGAAGGTATGTTGAACGGTGCGCCGGTCGGCAGATGAAGGAGCTTCTGAACTCCGTGAACCACCCAGAGCGCCCCGTGAAACAGCAGTTCCTTGTCAGCAAAACGGTCGTTCCAGATGGACATCGTCAGCCACGGAAATTTTTTCGCGCAGAATACGGACGGCCCCAGCTCCGCCATTTTCATATGGTAGTAGGCATCGCTGTCCGTCTCCCCGCCGTCCATGATCAGCGGTCGCAGAACACACAGCCAGACGAAAGGAATCGCAAATGCGAGGATCAGGAAGATTCTCGCGTATTTCCTGCTGCCGAGCTTTTCCTGAAGCTCCGTATTGGAATATTCTTTCATGGATTTTTCACTTGATGTATTTGCCGATGATGAGATCGAGTTTTTCCCGGAGGTGCGGCGCAATGGCATCCCGGTGCGTAATGACGGCGCCTTCGAGCGCATGTCCGCAGGCGCATGTCCGCCTGATGCCGGAAAAAGCCTCCGCCATGTGCACGATGATCCGCTTTGCGAGTGCGACGTTTGCAGCGAAATTTTCCACGATCATATTGACCGTGACGAATTCATTGTGCGGATGCCAGGAATCGTAATCCGTCACCATTGCAATGGAACTGTAACAGATTTCCGCCTCCCGCGCCAGCTTCGCCTCTCCGAGATTGGTCATGCCGATCACATCGAATCCGAGCTGATGGTAGATGCGGGATTCCGCCGCCGTTGAAAACGCGGGGCCCTCCATATTGACGTAGGTGCCTTTCCGGTAGACGGACGGACGCTTTACGTTTCCGAGGAGTTCCGCGACGGCTTTTTCCGAAACTGCCGCCGCCAGTTCCGCAAGCTCCGGGCAGACCGGATTTGCAAATGCGAGGTGCGCGACGATTCCTCCGCCGAAAAAAGTGTGCGCGGCGCTTTGTTTCGTCCGGTCATAGAACTGGTCAATCACAACAATGTCGCGCGGTGCATACTGCTCCTGAAGACTGCCGACCGCGGAAATGCTCAGAATATGTGTGACGCCGAGTTGTTTGAGCGCATAGATATTGGCTCTGTGGTTGATTTCGGAAGGCAGGATGGTATGCCCTCTGCCGTGCCGGGGCAGAAAATAAAGCGTGGCGCCGCCGATAACTCCTTCCACAATTCCGTCGGACGGTTTGCCGAACGGAGTGTCAGCGGTATGTATCCGGCGGCATTCCAGCCCTTCGAGTTTTTCCAGTCCGCTGCCTCCGATGATTCCTAACTTCATAAAAATTCTCCTTTTGATCCGTTGCAATCCGGGAAAAATAACATAGTCCGTGCCGTTTTTCAACTGCCGGACCGGATTGTTTTAAGGAAAATGAAAAGTTGCCGGTTCCCGATGTTGCAAATCGTAATATGATGCATTACTTTAACCCTTGAATTCATGAAATGAAACTATGAGGACTGATGATGCGAAAAATATTTTTTTCTTTGTTGACCGTGTTCCTGCTGCCGGCCGTATCCGCCGATGATTTTGAGGATTTTGAACAGGCTGCGGCTGTGGTTGCCGCCAATTACAACCGCGCGGTGGATTCTCACGGGACGCGTTTTGAGAACAGTTACAGACAGCATGTGATCAGTATGTGCGAACTTGCCAAAAAGGTGCAGCGCGTGATCAACCGCCTCAAGCTGGGGGATGACTTGAACCTGGTCGGAATTTCCGAGGAGATCCGGCGGATTTACGAAGAGAACAACAAGGATTTCAAGGCGAATAAAAACAAATTGAAAAAAATGGTCGGGCGTTCCAAAGACCCCTCCACACTCTTCAAAATTCTCGCGATGGATATCAGGAATCTGAAAACGATGCGTTTCACCACGGAGAACGGCGGTTCCATTAAAGAATCGCTGGAGACAAAACGGCGCCTGATTGCCTATGACCGGATTCTTAAATTCTTTATGAAGTATCAGGCGTCCTACCGGAAGGCAAAGGACGATGATTCTTTCATGAAATTATTCGACGAGCGAATGACAGCGCTGAAAAAACTTGGGGATGCGCTGGGGATTTATATGCGCGCCAGGAATCCGAACGCCAGAACACGGGTCAATATTCAGGCGGAAACAGACAGTATGCTCAAGAGTTTTTATGAACTTCATGAATCACAGCAGAAGAAGAAAACCTATACAGTGAAGCGTGCCGGCGGTTCCACGACCGTCAATGCAATCAGTTCGGAAATGCATTTTGCCCTCCAGAATATCCGCGCTTTCCTGATCGAACTGAACAATGCCGGATTTGAGACGGACCCGCCTTTGAGCAGCAGTGGAAAGAAAGAGAGCAGTGAAAGCGCGGAGGCATCTTCCTCGGACAACCGTTATGAAAACATGTCCTATGCCGAGCTGACCGCTGAACTGGCAAAACGCCGAAAGGAAATCTACCGCTCCAACACCTCCATGGACGGTTTTGACCGTGAGGCGCTTTCCGCATACCTCGGCACACTGTCGCGCGAACAGCGCAGAAAATACAATAAGTATCTGAAAGAATATCTGGATTCCGGTTACAAGAATAACCAGGCGACCCGCTCGGCAATTCTCCAATTGCATACGCAACTGATCAGCGAGAAAAACACCATGACTGCCAAAGAGATGGCGGCTGTTCTCAAACGGATCGACAAACAGAAGAAGAAAGAAGAAAAAGAGCTTGATGTCCTGGATTGACCTGCGCCGTTCCGCAAGTGATCCGGAAAAAGGAGTCCTCAATGGAAATTGATCCGGAAGTGAAGAAAAACATTTTTGAATCCAATGACACCTGGAGCGCCTCGGGTCTGCTTTTCGCTTCACGGAAACCGCTGCTTCATTCGATGCTGGTCGGATGCGGCTATGAAACCCGCTGCTCCACCAATTATGACTTTAACGGGCTTTCCCGCGGAGCGGCGGAGTTTGTGATTTTTCAATATACCGTGTCCGGCGAGGGGTCTCTTGATTACGAAGGACGCACATTCAAGATGAGAGCGGGAGACGCCATGCTGGTTCATGTGCCCCATGACCACCGGTATTATCTTGCTCCGGATTCCAGATCATGGCGTCTGCTGTACTTCACCTTGTCCGGCAGGGAGGCGGTACGCCTGATGCGCGAAGCGGAAATGCTGTATGGACCGATTATCCGCCTTGAAACGGATTCCCCGCTGCTGAAGTTTGTTTTTTCCGTCATCACGGAGTTGAAAAAGAACGGAATGCGTTCCCAGTTTCAGGCATCCACGATCGCATATCAGTTCGTCATGGCTCTGCATGAATGTTTCTCATATGATTCTTCGCATGGCACCCCGCAGGACAAAGCGTTTATCCGGACTGTTCTGGGATTCTGCACAAAACATCTGGCGGATGATATCAGCGTCGATGACATTGCCCGTGCCGCGGGATACAGCCGTTACCATTTCTCACGGATTTTTCATCAGCTTTACGGAATGCCGCCTTCGAAATTCCTTGCGGAACTGCGATTGAAGTCCGCTGTCCGCATTCTTCAGATGGAATGCTGTACGATCAAGGAGACAGCCGCCCGCTGCGGCTTCAAGGACGAGAGTTACTTCTGTAAGGTCTTCCGCAAAGTGCATGGAGTCTCTCCCGATGCTTTCCGGCAGGTTCCTTCAAGGAGAACCGTAACCGGAGATCAGTGAAATCTTCCAGGGCGGCAAAACAGGTTTGCCGGGGTACAGGTGACTTTCACCTGCCGCAGAGTTTGAGGGCGCGCAGCCCTCAGCAGATGCAACGCACCTGCACCATACTATTTTTATAAATACGGCAAACTCGATTTGCCGGGGTGCAGGTAACTCTCACCTGCCGCGGAGTATGAGGGCGCGCAGCCCTCATGTTCTTTCCCCGGCGGCGGTTCCACCGCTAACGGACGAGGAACGAAGTTCCGAGAGCCGACGGGAACCTCGGAAACCGCAGGGGATTTCGCCGGAGCTCTCGAACTTGATAGATCAAGTTCTCGCCATTGAGCGGATTGGACCGCTCCGGCGGGGGATTTCGTGCTA
>ERZ1034917.366-NODE-366-length-42379-cov-48.807083_pt1 | contig 42379 bp, 55 predicted proteins | sample MGYA00520605_ERZ1034917 | MGnify/ENA primary metagenome ERZ1034917 (study PRJEB33766, sample SAMN09781784) | gut metagenome | biome: gut microbiome | host: Homo sapiens | place: Madagascar | study: EMG produced TPA metagenomics assembly of the PRJNA485056 data... | reverse complement strand
ACAGAACCATCTGAAAACGAATTGACAAATCAACACCGTTTACGATTAGACGGTTATTGGGTAAATCTGGGTAACTCACGCTAGACCTCCTCTCCTAGAAAGAACCCCAAGCTGCTGATTCATAGGCTTGGCGATGGACGAAGCAAGCTTCTTGCCGTCAACGTACATGGCCGTCTCGGAATTAGCCACAGCGTCGGTATAGCTACTGAGATTGTCGTTGAGCTCGTTAATAGCGTTAAGGACTTTGGTGTTGGATACCTCAATGGCTTTCTGAGTTTCGGTCATAAGAGTCGCATTACTCTTAATCGGCTCAGAAATAACTCGACCAATGTTAGCAGACAGATCCAGAGATCCGGTGTAACGTCCGAAGTTCTTAGAGTCAATCACAGGAGTAATACTAGCATATCCCATTTTGAAATTCGAATAGCCGTTAAGCAAATCCATCGTTTCTTGAGCAGTCTGAACGACAGCCTTAGACAAGTCTCCGCCTGCTTTCTCTGCAATCTTGGTATTTTTCTTGAATCCAACCGCGAGTCCCATCACGCACCACTTACCGATGGTGATAAATTTCTTAGCAGGAGAGCCAACGCCGGCTTCCTTGTTAGCAGCTTCGACAGCAGCTCTAGCAATACTACGAGCAGATTCAGTTACAGTGCTAGTCTTTGATGTAATGCCATGAGCAAGACCAATAGCACACCATGCACCGGCTGAATAGAAACCGTCGTAATATCCGCGAAGAGTGTTTGCAACTCCATTCAAAGCAGAGGAAGCAGCATACTTAGCCTTCGAAGAGTTTGAACGAATGCCACTCGCTAAAGAGCTCATCATCTTAGCACCGACATTGTGGAACTTCGAACCCATCGAGCTAGCTGCGCTAATCATAGTCGTAACGACAATTCGAACAGCACTAGTTGGCGCGCCACTGGAGCCGTTAATGCCGGCTGCAAGATTAGTCATAGCAGAGGTTCCACTCTGACCAAATGTTGCAACAGCAGTTGTGCAGGACGTAACCATATTACTGACCACAGCAGTGACTGCACTTGTAGCAGCACCACTACCAGCAGTAACACCAGCGGCCAAATTTTGCATTAAACCGCTTCCAGCAACAGTAAGTTGTGGGCCGGCATTCTGGAATGCAGTGACCAAACCGGCTACGTTAGTTTTAGCCAATTCATTAACTGCTGATACGAAGCTGGTAACTCCGTCTCCGCTAAAATCGGTAAGACCTGCTATAAATTTAGCAACAGAGTTCAACGCGTCAACAGCGGCCGAACACGAACCGTAATCCTTGCCCGTAGTCATAGTTGCAAAATTAGCAGCAGCCATACCAAGATTTTCGAATTTGGTCTTAAGACCGGCAGTCGAGAAATTAGACTGAAGTGTCTGCAAATTATCACTTGCTGCAGCCTTTGCAATTCGATTAAGAATGGAAATAGCTCCGGATACGCCATCGGTAACAATTCCGGTCGTAGCATCGCCAAACGCCTTCGCCGCTTCACCTAAAGGAACCAACGTTTTAGACATATTGCTAATGCCTTCGGACTGAGAACCAAAGATCATTCCAGCAAGACCACCCTCAGTCGGGAAGTCCATGCCCATGATTTTGCTAATAGCTTTTACAGCGTTGACCCCATTTTGAATTGCTTCAATGTTCACGTCAGCTGCGGAATTTCCAAACTTGACTGCAGCATCAGCAATCTTAGGAAGGGCTTTTGACATGTTGTCAATACCCTCAGATTGAGAGCCAGTAAGCAGTCCGGAAAGTCCACCCTCGGTGGGCATAGCGTCAATAACCTGCTTAAGAATCGGAGCAGCAGCAGCGCCCTTAGTCATTCCAGCAAGATTAATTTCTGACGCCTTATCAGCGAATTTAACCATAGCATCAGCATACTTTTCCATACGCTTTGCAGGACTATCGCCAGTAAAGAAATCACCAATATTAGAAATACCCTGAAGCAAATCGGCGGCGGTCAATGTAAGAAGGGCTGTAGCCAATGAAGAAACACCGCTAAAGTCCATTCCGGACAACTGCTTAATCTTTGTAAATGTCGGATCAAGATTCACAAAGAAATTACTGAGATTTGTAGCGATGTCGGGCAAATGATCACTGAAACTCTCAAGTGCTCCACCGACAAATGCGCCAAGAGCCTCTCCCAAGCCTTCTCCGATTTGCTTAAGAACCGGAATACCAGTATTAAGCCATTCCTGAAGTTGAGGGAAGTTAGTCGTCAATGCTCCAAGACTTACAAGCAATGCCGCAACAATTGCAATCACAGCATCCATAGCTGCAGCGCCTGCAATAGCATATTCCGCAGCAGGACCAATCGCCGCCAATATCGCAGTGGCTGCACTGAAAGCTAATAGAAGAACACTTAACGCAATAGCATTCGGAATTGCATCCTGAACATTAAGAGCGGACATAGCCGAAAGAATAACTGCGAGAAGAACGCAAGCTGCGCCCATTGCTACAAGAGCAGGAATACTGATGGATATCGTGCCGTTAATCGTAGATAGGATCTTAATAGACGCTGCAAATGCATTCAAAAGAATACCGACAGCAATAGCATTCTCTATTGCTCCATCAGTATTACATGCTGACATAGCAATAAGAACCACGCCAAGAGCAGCAGTAATTGCTACCATTTCGGCCAACACTTTACCGCTAACTTTAATATCGCCGTTAATCGTCGACAGAATCTTGATTGACGCAGCGAATGTCAATAGCAAAGATGCTAAGCCTACAGCATTCGGCAAAGCGTTTTGAACATTGAGTTCACTCATAGCCCAAATAACGCCAGCCATAGCTACAACAACTGTTGTCAGAAGAAGAACCGTGGTTAAGACATTGCCAAATTTAACGTTCTGAAGACCTTCGCAAGCCTTGATCATAGCAGCAAACACAAGACCCATTGCGCTTACAGCAACGACACCCTGTACGCATTTGGAAGTATCCATCATACCAAGAGCAATAGCGCACGCTGTCATAGCAACAATCACTACGGCCATAGCAACGATAGATTTCTCAGCGCCCATGAGAGCATTCTCATTCATCCCGTTACAGGCTTTCATGATAGCTGCGAACATAAGACCGAGAATGCCTACAGCAACAACACCTTTACCCAGTTGGTCAGTGTCGACATATCCACAGAGGATAGCTACTGCGATAAGGGCTGCAATACCAATAGAAAGAGCCGCTACAGTTCCTCCTATTTTGATTGCTGTCGGGCCGCCATAACGAGTGACTATTACGACTAACGCAGCCATCATTCCGCCGAAGATGCCAATAGCTTTTGCACCAGCTGCGAACTCTTCAGGTTTAAGCTTCGCAGCCAGTTTAGAAATACCAATCAGTAGACCGATGCTAACTGTAATCGCAAGAATAGTTCCGGCAACACCGATAAGAGCTACTCCATTAGAAGCAATGACATGGATTATTGCTGCAAAGAGAAGACCGAGAGCCGTCACAGCAACAAGACCCTGATCCATGTCATTTCGGTCCATGGATCCAAAAAGTTTAACTGCTGCAGCCATTAAAATCAAAGCGACGCCCAACGATTTGAACATTGATCCGATCTCGACAGCCTTGCTAACCGGCATCATATTGCTAACAGCAATTAGTCCCATGATCAGAACGACCATAGCGCCAACGACCGTCACACCTTGCGTAGCTTGCGATTCACTCATAGATCCGACTATCGCTAGTGCGGCAGACATAAGCAACAAAGCTATGCCAAGTTTAGTAAACATAGAGCCAGCTTGTGTAAGAGCTTTGCCATCTCCGCCCTTCTTAGTGAGAACTAGAATGGTTGCAATCATAGCTGTCATAGCAGCCATCAAAGATGTCAGCGCCACTACACCTTGTGTAGCGCCATCGGCATCAATAGAAGAAATAATCCAGATAGCTCCTGCGATGATTCCGATCATTACGCCAAGAGCAGCGAACATTACACCCATTGATGCAAATGCCATAGAATTAGCCGGAGTAGCTACCTTTGATGCAATAGCGGCCACAACGCCAATAGCAATGATTAGCGCTCCCAACGCAGCAGTTGCAGCAGCCAAATTAGCCAAAGGCATATCGCCAATAAGTTTAATTGCAATAGCCATTACTCCGATCGCCAAAGCAAGATTAAGAATGCCTTGGGCAACGACCATGAACTTTACTCCACCAAGCAAACTCTTAAAACTCAGAACTGTCTTGGACAAAGCTTGAACCAACGGGTCAAAAGTAGAAAACGGTTTAGTGACATTGGCGATAGTCTTACTCAGCGTATTAAGATTATCGGAAAACTTCTTGATCACAATAAGAGCACCAACGGCTCCAGCCATTGATAGCAAAGGCTTCCAATTAATACCCTGAATAAAATCAGTAAGAGCGTTTCCAGTACTTTGTGCGTCAGTTTTAAGACCTGTCATAGTCTCGAAGAAACGATCTTTAACTTTTGCAAGGGTATCCAACCCATTTTGAAAAAGTTGACCGAAATCGATAGGAGCAAGTCCAGCTACATAATCCTTTGCATAAGTAGCAACTTCGTCAATAGCCTGCTTGACAGTCTTTTTGCCCTTAGTGCTATCTGACTTGCCAAACAAATCATCTAGCAAACCGCTGAGAGACTCTTTCGCCTTTTTGACTTTTTCGTCAATGTCATCAAACGGAATGAGTTGCTCCATAAACTTCTTAAGCGGTTCAATGACATCAGAGATGTTACCGCCCAAATCGCTAAAGAACGTCTTTAGTGGTTTACAAGAGTCATACCATTTGTCTACGGCTTGTGAGGCGCGTTTCGCAGCCTCTTTGAGACTCAAAGTTCCGTCAGCAACATTGTCTATCAATTTCTTAATTATGCTGAGTGTCGGCTTAAATGAATCGAATGCTTTCTTAAAGTTCTTTACGATAATGGTACTGCCAACAAAGTTCTTAACATTAGAAACGATTCCGGATACGATATCAATAAAACTACTAAGAATGAAATACACCGTGTCAAACACTCGACCGAGCACTTTAGCACTAGTGATGAAGTTAGTAAACTCAGCGATTGCGTTTCCGACGGTGCCGGTAAGATCAAAAATAGTGCCGTCTGCTTTACCGATGATCTTGGCAGCCAACTTCAAGGCAACCGTAAATGTGCCAGACAGAATGGAACTAATTAGCTTCAAAGGTGCAAGCAAACCGGCCAGCGTATTACTCATCGCTTCACTATGGGAATCCAAATAATTAAACACCCAAGCAGTCGCCTGTTGAATATCGCTCAGCACATCAATAATCTGACTAGCTTCAATCGGCTGAAACAGTTTCTCAAATGCTTTTTGACCAATTTCGGCCAGCTTAAGTAGACTATTGACGAAATTCATAATTATTCCGTCGGTCTGATTAAATATCAGATCTCGTCCACCACGAGAGCCCAAAGAACTAATTAGACGGCTAAGCGATGATCCAGTTTTCTGAGCTTCATCGGAGAAAACACGAAGCTTATCAACTTCTTCTTGTGTATAACCGATAGATTTCAGTTGTTCGTCGCTAAGGGATTCCAGGGTTAAAGCGTGACCTTTAACAGTTTTGTTAACGAGATCTTGAACCTTAGAATAATCATACCCAGCGTCAGTAAGAGCTTGATAGCGCTCTTCACTGGTTTTCAGATCGCTGTTCCAAACTTGTCCAACGGTATCCTGAAAGCTTTTAAGCTTTTGGGTATAATCTTCTTGTGATGCTCCAGCCGCTTTAGAGGCGTCGACTAGATTCTTAAGAGTCTCTGATACCAATGCTCCTGCATTATCGCATCGAGAAAGAGCCGCTTCAAAGCTACCATACTTCTCAATAAGAGAATTCAAATCGATGCCGTGGGCGTTAGCAATCTCAGTTAATTTACTCTTGAAGCTATCAAGACTTATTCCAGCAGCTGTAATTTTATCAACGAATTGTCCCCACGAACCCTGCATTGCACCTTTAACAAGTGTATTTCGAGCAGTCGAGATTTTGTCGATAACACCGCTGAATACATCAGTCAATCCGGTCCAAAGAGTTTTGGCCTCTTCGAAATTGCCGAAGATAAGCTCAAAAGTTTGAGCCCAACCAGAACCAGCAGACTCCTTAAGAGTATCCCACATCATGCTAAAGGTTTTAACATCCTTAGCTGCTGCGAATGCTTTCTTACCAATATCTGTAGTTTCATCAGCATAGCGCCCAAGGGTTGTAACGAGAACATCAGTAGTTAGCCATTGTGATGACAATGCATCGTTAAACATTGAAGTTGCATCAAACGCAGCTGACACATGGCCAGTGGCGTCCTTTGTTGTAGAAATATACTTTCCGTTTTGCTCAACAAGGGTTCCCATCGCAACTGCTGTTTGAATGAGCTGATTCTTAAAGTCTACCGTTGCCATATTAGCCAACTCGATAGATTTCCAGTCAATTAGCTTAACTGATCCCTGCGATAGTGCCTGAGCAAAATTGTACATTGCTCGAGAAGCTTCGTTCGCATTTGCACCAGAGATAGCAGCTTCGTTAGAAATACCCTGAATTGCAGCAACAGCCTTGTCAAGACCAACACCGGCGTTTGTAAATTTACCAATATTGGCGGTCATGTCAGAAAACGAATAAATGGTTTTATCGGCATAAGTGTTCAGTTCATCGAGATACCTGCCAACTTCCTCAACAGAAGCACCGGTAGCGTTCATAATGTTCTGAACAGATCCCATTTTGAGTTCGTACTCATCAAATCCTTGGGTACGAGGCTCAATTGCGAATGTATTAACAATGTTCTTGCTAAGACCAAGAAGGGAGTTGGTGATGTTACTTATCGCAGTGATGCCTGCTACCTGAAAAGCTGAAAACTTAATGGATGCGATGTCTAGTCCGTTAGCTACTCCTGAAAAGTCAATTTTGTCTGAAACTTTTTGGATAGAGGTTAGTCCGGCTTCTGCTCCCTTAAACTTAAGCTTGTCTTTAAGCTTATCCAAGGTAGACATAGTATTCTTGACATTAGCTTCGAAGTCTCGATTATCGAACTTCATCTCGACGACTTTGCTGTCAATAGAATTACTCATAGCGAGATAACCTCCTTCCAGACTTCACGCACTAATTGTGTAAATACAGGATCGATTGCTGGGTTAATATAGTCGCGTCCTTCTACCCAACCGCCATTTCTAGTTCCGTGCCCATACTGCAGAATAATGGCAATATTTACATTCTTATTAATATTCGTATTAAGAAATTCAATATTTACACCACTAGATGTAACAACGATTCTGTAATCCCAACTGGCTGCGGTTGTTCCGCTGTCAACTGGAGTTGCAGAAGCCAAAGCGGCTACTCCTCGTTGGCCATACTTGTCAAATACGCCCTTATCTAAAGCTTTTTGGCATCGCTTAAGCCATTTTTCAGTTCTTTTAAAATCTCCTTTTTCTGAAAATGAGATACGCACTAGCGTCACCCCTTACTATGAGCCTTAGCCCTTCGTTGAGCGTTAAGAGCACGCTGTTGTTTCGCAGCAGCACTCTTACTCATTTTCTTACTAGGAGAATTCTTAATACTGCAAACTCGAATCAAAGTAAGTAGTCGATTAATGTGCCATTTTTCACATTCAAATGGAATTCCAAATGAAATCATATAAAAGTAGATGACTTCGGCAGTCATGATTTCTCGATTTCCCCTAGGAGCGCCACCGTTTTCTCTGAATGTGGTTGCAGTCATAGGAGCAGCGATATAATCGTTTATCTGCTTATAATTGTCATTAGTAAGACAACTAAAAACTACTGAATCAACACGATTAATCGTCATGCATTTCACATAATCGATCATTTCTTCTGGAGTTTTTTCGTCTCTAGTTAGAAATGGCTTATTCCATTTGGATTCCCATTTGGAAATAGAAATCAACGAATGCTCGAGAACGAGTTTGCATGAATCAACATAAGAAAACATCTCGTTTTCGTTATCCCAAATCTCAGTTCGAGGTATCTCGATCTCGAGCATTCGAACCACGTCCTTAACTAATTCTGGGCTTCAGCCATGGCAATAATCTTAGCAGTCTCATCGCTCGAAAGCTTCTTATCCTTCGGAACAATGCCGTTAATGAACTCAGCAGCAGCCTTCGAATCCTCAATAAGCTCCATAAAGAACTTATCATACGCAGGAGTCTCAGTGAAAGCCTTCGAAATCTCAGGAGACTTAACAAATCGACGGCCATCCTCAGACTTCTCACCATAAGCCTGCATGATAATCTGATTGAACATGGCCATAATCTTAGGACCATCATGAGAATCGATCAAAGTCTGCATCTCGTTGTAAAGGCCCTTCTGAGTGCTGAGCTGAAGCTGCATAAGCTCCGAAGTGGTAAGATTAAAGTAAAAATCCTCAGTGCGATCGACACCGAAATAGTCAGTATACGTGATAGTCTTCTTATACATTAGAAGATTCTCCTTTCATAATCCCATTTTGATTAAATAGTAGCCTTGCCGCCGCTTACAGCCTGAGCCTCAGCGTTAGTCTTGAAAATCTGGATAACCTCAGACGGAAGAGGAAGCGTCGGAGCAGTAGTAGCGTCACCGAACAACTTCTTCTCCAGAGCCTCAAGAGCCTTCTTAGGAGCTTTGAGAGAGTCAATCGTAATAGTGGACAGAGACTTATAGCCGTCAACAGCGACAGGGGTGGTATCAAACTCCCAAGAGAACGTAATAGCATCAGGAGAGTCATTAATAGTCTCATAAGCCTTCTCAGAAGGAGAAGCAGTGCAACCATAGACCAGATGCAGCTTATAACCATCGTCAGCATTGCTGATCGTATCGTTACCAATATTAGTACGATAAGCGAGACCGAAAGCTGTACGAATCTGCTGACCGAGATAGAGACCCTTGGTACCCTCGGGAGTTGCAGTACCATCGCACTGACCAAACTCCTCAGGATACGTGTAAGCCTCAATGGTACCACCGAAAGTCTCAGCAGAACGCATAGAAGCATACTTCATGTTATCGGCATACAGGTCATTAGCCTCAGCGCCATCAGGGGACTCAGTAATACCGGTAATGCCGTTCCATGCAACACCAGTACCATAACCACCGTCAGGATTCTGAAGATACAGCGCGCAATGGTCTACGCCATTCTCATAATAACGCTGGCCGGCCTTATCCCAAACAAGGGCTTTAGAAGGTTCAGGCATAATTTACTCCTTAAAAATAAAGATAAAATACATCATGATTAAGACCATCGGATACATAATGTCGTTCAAACGTACACGATTTAAGTTGTGTAAGTGGTTCAAAGAATTCGCTATCCGGATCTTCGTCAATAAGAATAATCTCATATCGACAATCGAACGTATAGGATGCATTATCCGCAAATCGAGTATTACCAGTACTGCGACTGTATCGAATGCACGGATATTCCATCTTTACGTTCTCGGGAGGTTGGAAATAAACTTTATTATCTCCCATTATTTCTTGCAATGTAGTCTGTAAGTCTACTCTAAGACCCATTATATACACCGCCAAGCGTAAAAATAAGACGAGGGGGCTGCACCTCAACAGAAGTAACAGTCCACCTCGTCCCTGCAAGTTCTACGCATTTAATCTGGGAAAAATGAGCTACAGCATATGGATCAGCAACAATACTAATAACATTGTTACACGTAATAGTCCCGTTAATATTATTATCGTTAGAATATCGTCGAGACATCTTAGTAATATCGCCGTAATAATCCCGAGCTACCAACTGAGTTTTCCAACTTCCAGGTCGATCTTCTCGCTCTACAGTTTCACCGTAGAAAATTTTACCGTAGAATTTTCCCATTTTGATTCATCCTACTTACCAGTCGTCTTCTTCTCATCAGCATCAGAAGGATCGGTCTTAGTCACCGAATCGGTCTCAGCGGAAAGCGAGGAATCAATGTAATGCTCAATAACCATAGCAGAGTAAGGAACCGTAAGAGCACCAGAGATACGAGTCTCGATTAGGTACTTCTCCTGGTTGTAGTCGATGTCGAAGTCGTCGAACATGGACACAGCGCCGCCATTATCGGTACCGATGTTATAGTCATTGAGATTAACAATAACAGCATCGACAATAAGAGTCTTACCAGTAAGGGTAGTCTCCTTAGCGAGAGGCGTACGCTTGAGGTCCTTCATGACCTGAACAGGAACAATATCGGAAACGCAGAGCGCAGCACAAAGCTCCTGCTTGGACTTGTAAATTCGACGACCGACCTTATCCTTCTGCATAAGCAGACGGTTAAGATTACGCTGAGTCGTGAACATCAGCGGATTACCAGAACCCTCATAGTCCTCGAAGCCGTAGATAACACGCTCCTCAAAATCAGCAGCAAAGGTGCTATTATCAGGCTCAGCCTTGTAACCCTTGGTGATCTTGATCGAGTAGAAAGGATCATCATTAAGAACCGAGCGAATATGATCCTCGCTAATCTTGTCATCGCTGCCAGACTCACGGCCATCGCCGATGACGACAGCTCGGGCAACCTCCTCCTCGAGCATCATACGCATTTCCTGACGAAGAACACTCACAATGTCCATCGTGGTAACATCAAGAATATCGTCACGATCGAGACGCTGCTTCTTGTACACCGTCTGCGGGGTCGTGGTGCGCTTGAGCAGGGGGAACACTTCCTCCTTCTTCTTCTTACCCTTGATGTAGCCTCGAGCACGAGCCTCGTCCTCAGTAATGTTAGCGAAGACGGACTTAACTCGGGTGAAGGGGGTATGAGAAACCGCGTTCATGACGCGAGAAACCCACTCGGTATTGCGCTTGACAAACTTAAGGTTGTTGCCGCCTACGGTCTGGAAATCAGGGAACAGGTAATTAATGTTACCAATGCCGTAATCAGTGCCCGGCGTACCATTGTCGAGATGCGCCAGAAACTCGTCGCCAACAAGCTTATCAATATCGGCACCATGTGCAAGGAACGACTTCTTAAGGGAGCCATAACGGCTCATATCTGCGATAGCCTTATCGAAATCGCAGTCCATACCAAGAGAATGCTCGAGAGTCTCGTCGTTCTCCTCAGTGTTATCAAAGATATTATGCTTCATGTCAGAATTTCCCTTCTCGGAAGTATTGGACTCATTGTTAGAGCCATTAGCAATAAGATAGTTGATCAAACCCTGCATTACTTCACGCTGATGAGGATTCATAGAGTTAAGAACATCCTCAACCGTTTCATCTTCAGCAGGCTTCTTGTTAGAGTCATCACCAGAATTGTCATCAGCGTGCTCTACAGTCTCAGTGGACTGAGAGTCGTCGACCTCGTCCGAATTATCCTCGTTATCCAGCATTTCTGCCATAAATTTCTCACTTTCGTCGGAATGACCAAACCATACGGTATTGTCGTCATTGTAAATCCGAATCTCGTCGTCCGATTCCATAGGTTCTCCATCATCTGAATGAACCATCACAGAATCAATACAAGCACCAGGGTTAGCACCAGCAAGAACAAGACTAACCTCTCGAATCTTGCCATGAACAACATCCTTACGGCCATCCGTGCGTTTATTCTGCTTGAGATTATTTGCCCAGATCGACAGTGCAGTAATGTCCTTATGCTTTAGAAGCTTTTTAGCACGCGTACCTTCGTCAGTATCATTTACGTAGCCAAAGCAATACATTCCTTCCGGACGATTGTTAAGCAACGCATGACCTACGACATTTTTCATCTCACTGTGCTGATGATTCCAAACCAAAGGAACAATTTTTCCATCATCTGCAGCCAAGGCGTTCTGCTTGATCGTTCGACCATCAGAACATGGAACTTCGTACTTACTAGCCCAACCACAAAAATCGTAATTTTCATCCATGTTGATCATTTCCCTCCATTCCTTTAGTTTGTAATTACATTGCTGTTATTCAAACGATTTAGAAACCCATTTTGATGTAATCTATATCTATTCATCCTGAGTCTCTTCCTCGGTTTGATCGTCATAACCTTCTTGATCATTTGCAGGAGCACTGAGATTTGCATTTCGCAACTCATCAGCCTTGGGATCGGAAGAAGGTGTCATGCCAATAGCCTGTCGAATCTCATTACTTGTAGCGATCTCATTTCGAGTAAACTTATCAGCGATTTCTGCGATATCACTGACAGGCATGAGCTTAAACGGATCTCGGAAATACTTAATGTCCTGACCTTGAGTCCTTGCAGTAGGTGTGATAAACACCCTGGACATGTTTTCGGTCAAAGCAGACAATACGGGCTCAATAACTCGACTATTGTAGTTGGTCATTACCTTCTCATCTGCTGTACCATTCATAATCTCAGGTGTAACTCCAAGTTGACCATAGGCAAGGTTCGTCAAATACTCTACTTGCTTAAGCAAATTGTTCTCTACTGATCGATTCAACTGAGTAATGTGCTCTGTAGCATCAACATACGCAATCCCGTATTTTGATCCCTCTAGCTGACTCTCAATCGCCTTTCGACGTTCCTCTGCTTGATTCCTTCGAGCTTCAGATTTAATCGTATACGGAAGCTGAATGATAAGATCCAACTTTCCAGAACTAGTTTGCTCGTCGACAACATCAAGAAGATTCAATTTCCTGTTCAAACGAGTCATCAAAGAATCATTTTTATTCATAATCGTATAAAAAGGATTTTGAATAATAGCTGCTTGAGTCTTTGGAACGATTACTTCTCTTCGTCGACCGCTACGATCATCATATAGACTTACCTTTACATGTTGAGGAAAGAATTCAACAGGAATTCCAACACGCAAAGAATAAATGTTATAACTTCCGTTATCCGGATCTGTTTCAGTCTCAATTGGAACAATTGCAATGCAGCCCTCATCAAATAGTGTTAGTACTGCATCCTGAATCATTTCTCGACCGGTTTGATCAATGTTTGCTTCGGTACTAAGACATGCGTTAAGACTATCCTCGATCGTTTCAAGATAACGATGATCCGGATCGGTTCGAACATGCCGAATATCAACCGATGCAACATCCATTGCAATACGATTGTAGATAGAATTTACAATCGACCTATCTCCGCCACGATAGTGGTAACTATACATCTGTTGGCCAGTGTATACAATTGCAGGAGATGAAGAGCCATAATCTTCACTAGGAGCGTTATCTTTCGAATCCTGGCCTCTAAAAATATTCCAGGCATTTTTCAGCCTAGATCGTAAAGGTTCTGGCATGCTACCTCCTTACGATTTTGACTGAACTTTAGCACGTTTATCGCCGTACGCTCGCTTCTCTTTTGCATAATAAGATCCACCAGATGCATAATTACTAAGAGCTGCAACAGTAAGTCCCGCGATTGGAGCGGCAAGAGGCGCTGAGCCAGCGATCAAAGCCGTAGTACCGACTCCCATCACTGCCGAAAACGATTTCAACTTAATATTACGAGCGTTCGCAATACGATAACGACCGTTTTTAATCTGTTCGCCAGTAAGCGTCGCTTCTTTTCGAGCTAGTTTGATTTCTTGATTACGATATGTACTAAATGAATGGGTGCGCTGCTGTCGATAATATGTACGGGCAGCAGATTTTTCAGCCTTTGTCGTAGGCTTCTTCGTCGAGTAGCCCTTCTTTAGCTTATTACGCTTTTCATTCTCAGCTTTTCGCTTATCAGAATGTGCTTTAACTGAAGATGAAACTTTCTTAGTAATAACACCCCAGTGCATACCTTTGACACCATGGTGTTGGATGACTTCATACTCCATTATTCGAATGCCTCCTTGTTTAACTTATAGGCAACATATGCGTCCATCATAGCAGCAACAGCATCGATCTTATCTTCTCTACGATACTTGAAAAGTTTTCGATTTCCGTTATTGTCTACTAGAGTAATACAGTTTCCCATGGTGAACTTCATAAGTTGCTCGTCAAACAAAAGCATTCTTTCTTGTGCGAGTTTCTTTAGCTCTCCCAATGGCACAGATTCTGTTTTAGAACCCTGAATAACCTTCTCAATACCAAACGGTCCGTTTTCTTGTTCCCAACGATTTACAAATGCTTTCGCATTGTATGGATCGTACCCGAAGCATCGAACGTCATATTCGGTATCTATAATAAACTGATCCAAATCGTCATAGACTTCGTCCATATCGAGAACAGTTCCCTCCATAATAATAAGAGAACCCTCTTTTATGAAGTCGTTATACTTTTCCCTAATAGCCAGAGGTAGACGATTTAAAGTAAGCGAAGTAATATAGTTCCTCGTTTTAACACCGAAGCGTTCTCCACTCAACGGAAATAAGAAAGTAAAAGCACAGAAGTCATCGCCCTGAGACAAGTCAGCGCCCAAAGCACATGGCATCTGCCAGAAATTCTGACGACGATGAACCTTTGTTTCCTCATAGGTAAAGTAGTACGTATAGCCTTCCATAGGAATGCCAAAACGCTTAGCCAAAATATCGTTTCGTGTTGCAGGAGCTTTCTCAGCACGTTCAACGTCCAACTGATACGTCTCGTATGTAACCGTTTTGCCGATGTTCGGATTTGCCTTTACCCACTTGGTAGGATCAGCGACTTCATCAACGCTATCCAGACGATACCAGAAAATAGACACATGGGGGTTTGAATACTCGCCCTTTAGAATGTCCATTAACTCCATTTTGATCGTATCGCCACTACCGTTACGTACGGTACCCTCTGAGGATGTAGCAATAATCAGATAATTATCAAGCTTAGAAGCACCCTGCTCAATGGCGCCGATAACATCTTCTCGAATGTCACCGGACAGCCATTCGTCTACAGTAGCATACTTGCATCGAAGACCCTGCAACTTTGCAATTGACATAGGACGGACTTCGATCAATGAACCAGTAAGGAAATTCTCGATACCTTTTTTGGTTGACGCTAACTTCGCTCGATTAGCTTTAGATCCCGTAGTGTTTTGTAACGATCCAAGCGTAAGAAACTTAAACAACGGACCTTTTGAACGAGTAATAGCCGTTCGAATAGGTGACATTACCTCGTCAGCCTGACGCATAGTAGGTGCGGTTGTAATCTGATGGGTCGTACTTGTATCCATGTTCAAGAAATATGTTTGAATACAAGAATCGTACAATGACTTAGAAGCGCCTCGTCCAACGATCAGATACTGCTTGTTGATTAGACGCTTTTTGACCATCTTAGTTTTATGGATCAACGTTCCGTTTGGCTGAACCTCTGGAATACTACGTTCCACATAGTAATACCATCCAAAAACTTGCTCTCCCCATAGCTTGAAGCTATCAAGAAGGTTTAGGTCGCCGCCATCAGTAAGAGTCATTTCGTTTTCGCAGAAACGAATCCAACCTTCAACAGCCTTGTCATCGTAATAGACGCCAGGGTTGGAAATAAGCCAGTCGATGCGATTCATTTCCATTGAAATTTCTTCATTAACTGGAATTTCTCCACGAAGAACCGCATCTCGAAATTGACCATAATAAATAGGTACTGCGGTATTAGAAAGACTCATACGCGGCTCCTATTTTTTCTTCTCTTCCGACGAAAGACCCGAAAGAATTTCAGATGTCCGCTTAAGATTCGTATAAGCATTATTGAAAGTATTAGCAGCCTCACTAATATCTTTAACATACTTCATAGTCTTGTTAACAGTCTCCATGTTTTTCTCAAAAGATGATTTCTCTTGAGATGAAGCGGCAAGTTCAGAAACCCTCTTCTCAAGCATCAAACGACTGTATGCTTTTTGAAGTTCGTTATCATCAAATAAGTCGGCATTCTTTGAAAGCATCTTAGCTGACTTTGATTCTAGAACCATCTTTTTACGCTGATCAGTAGAAAGAGTCTTCCAAGTATCATCTGTCGTAGTCTGCTTATCGGATTTCAACTTCTTTGCCAACTTTGCTTGGCGTTTTGCAAGTTTAGCATTTCGACGCTTAGCCAATCGTGCTTGAACACGCTGCTGAATCTTAGAACCCTTTTTCTTTTGATCGGTCTTGGCTGAATGAGTGCCCTTAGGAACGTATTCTTTAGTGATCACGCCCCATCGTTGACCCTTTACGCCATGATGAACGATTACCTCTTCATTCATCTGTTAACTCACCCCTTAAAAGATTAGCCCTGCGCTTAAGATCTCCAAGGGCATGTGTCGTTAGGTTTTCTTTCTACCAAGTCATGAATTAATTTTGTAGAATCGCCGTAATGTATTGCATTATGCGTTCTACGAGTACAGCAAATAAGATTGTTCATGTCAAAAAGACAAGGATCTCTGTTTAAGACGTTTTCTTTTGTTATCGGATTAAGATGATGAATGTAAATCGGTTCTCCAGTAATCTCTCTATCGAGAATTCCTAAGTCACATCCAGAATCTCTGATGATAACTCTATTTCTGACAGATAGCCATTTAGTATCGTGATACAATATCTGATTCAAATATCGACTAGAACCAAAAGTATCAATTCCAACAGAAGAATTGACTCTTAGATACTCAAAACGCTCCTCGAACGTCTTAAATTGTGAAAGTTCCAAATATGTTCTGCAACTCATACTGTTCCGCCATAAGATTTCATAGCTTCGACAGCTTCCTTCATGAGTTGCTCAACATGAGTTGCCGACTCCAGAGACTGTGTCTTTGCCTTGAGCAATTCATTCTCATGAACCAGCTTTTCTCGCTCAAGTTCCGCTCGTTCAGTGCCAAGTTTCAAAAAATGAACGATAACGGCCGAAGATGCGGTGCCATCACGCAACTGTGATTCAGCACAGTCCATAGCAAGAGATATCATTTGATTCTCTTTACCTTCTGGAGTAAGAGGTGGCATACTTCTTATAGACTTGTCGTCAGTCTTATTACGTTTACCCATAAATATCTCCTCCTTTACTTGGCTTCATCTTCATTTTGAATTAGTTTATGTAGTGTTTTTAGGACCTATCCTGACTTGGTACCCTGCGTGAAAGGAGAAAAAAAGCGCAATCGCAAAGATAGGTCCGAAGAACACTGCACAAAAATTAAGGATAGAGGGGCCTTAAGCGACCCCTCCAAAACATTAGCCACGAGCAGTGGTCGGTCCTTTTTGACCCTGATAATGAGAATTGAGAGACGGATCTCCATAAGGATGAGCACAATAAGAATCAAGTCCGAAGAAACAGATCTGCCCGATTCGCATACCATACTTGATGTCGATCGGATAGCGATTCTCGTTCTTCATCTCAAGAGTGATCTGACCCTCGAATCCTGCATCAATAAATCCAGCAGTAACATGAGTAGTTAGACCGATTCGACCAAGAGAAGACTTGCCTTCAAATCGTCCAGCAATATCATTCGGAAGCTTTACGGTTTCCTTGGTAGAGGCGATAATGAAATCACCGGGATGCATACGATAGATGCCGTTCCAATCTTTCTCAATGTCGATCTCAACATACTTTAGATCGTGAAGTTTCTTGTCATAAGCCGTAATATAGCCCTTAACCGGATACTGATCAAAGTCGCTAACTACCATCTTCTTAATAACCTTATCAAGAGTTAGATCATAGCTGCAGGGTTGCTGCTGTTCGGAATGGTACGGACTAATAAGTCCAGCCCTAGCGGACCTTACCGCAATAGTAACGTCAGAAAGCAAGACGTTCTCCTTTACAATCCAAAATCGAAAATATAAAAATCCCTCCGGAGATTTTTTTAGGAGGCCGGCGATGAGGGAGGGGGTGTATATTTTGAGACCCCCCCTATGCCTTTATATTTATGTTATATTCGTCTGATATTATGTTTTTATTTAACATTAATGTTTGACTTTAACATAAATATTTTGAAAATCATATTTAATGATCTCATCAATTGCGCGTTCGATCTCTTTTTCGTTTTCTTCATCACTAAGCGAAGAAGAAGTAAAGCAAACTCGATCTAAGAACGAACAAGTGTTGTAATGTTTGTCTGTATCAAACCTAAACCACTCATCAAACTGATCTATTGGATCGAAAGGATTGTCTTTAGTTGTGATTGCAACAGACATTTAGTTACTTCCTTTCTTTCCATTCAAGTATTGATAGACAGTTGAAGGTGAGCAACCTAAAGCATTGGCTATCTCTTGGTTAGTATACATACCAGATGCAGCCATAGACTTAAGCTTTGTAATCTTAGCCTGTGTCAATGTAACTGTAGACTTAGGCATAGCTTTAGCTCTAATAGAATCAGGATCAGAATAGCGCAATACTTTCTGTAATTGAGTACTTGAAATAGCGCCTGCTTGTATAGCTTCCCATTCCATATCAGTAAGCTTAATACGTACCTTCTTACCAGAGGCGCCTACTTGTGCACGAGCAGCCTCTATGGCAAGCTGTTTAGTCTTCTTATACAGCTTCTTATCTTCCATTAGGGCCGGGTTATCGGCTACCTTGGCCTTAACTACGGAGTTAGCCAGGGCCATAGCCCTACGCTCCTTAGGGGCGTTCATATCGGCAGCCTTAATTTTCATATTTAGAGAGTCTACTTCTGCAGCATAGGTGGACTGGGCCTGCTTGTTTAGCTTTGAATTATCAGTAGCCAAGTATTCTTTTCGAGCTTCGTTAGCAAGGGCCTTCATTTTGTTACCATAGGAGGCATAAGCTTCCTCTTGTGGGGTACCGGATGAAAGTGTATGAAGGTCTTTAGTAGCAAGAAGCAACTTCTGCTCTTGAGTAGCAAGAACTGTTTTGCCAGTCTTCTTATCAACATAGGTACGCCCCGACAGTTTGTACTCTACCTCTCCGGTATCGGGGTTAATCTTACCAGAACCACGGGTCTCAGGAACACGAATGGTCTGATTACGGCGAGACAGTAGGGTGGATGCTCCAGTACTTTCGTTGCCATTCTCATTAGTATGAAGCTGATACTTCTTCTTAAGCTCGGCAATGCCGTTATCTTTCTCTGACTGCTTGTAGTCTAGCTTATGCTTCTCTGCATCAATGACTACCATGGAGTGTCGAACAGCACGTTCAAGCTCTTCTGGCTTTGCTCCGGCTAGTGTCATGTCAGTAATAAGATTAGAAACAATACCCATTTGCTTCTGCTTATACTCTTTTGACATGATCTTGACAGGAACGCCAGCAGCATTAACCCTAACAGTCTTTCCATTAACTACTTTCTCATCAGTAGAATAGGCAGTCTTAGGATCGAAGCCAATAAGACCCTTCAAAGGTTTCTGATTTTTGATCTTGACACGACTATTAGTAGGAATAACTACAACCTGATCGCCATCGAAGTCAGCACCAGACAATTGTTCTGCGACTTTAGGATTAATACCAATAGCATCCACTGCATTAGGGTCAAGAATAGCTCGACATTTACGACTACGATTATTAACAGTAAGAATTGGAATCTCAAATGTACCGCCATGAGGGTAACGAACAAGTGCTACCTGCTCTCCATCCTTATAAGTAGGAGCATACACTTCAGTATCCTTGAGATGAGTCATAGGAAGAATAACCTTTGTACTCTCACGAGGCAGTGCAGCAGCCTTAAGATGCGTCGCAGCAGAATCGCACTCATTAGCAAAGTCCATAAGAAACTTTTTCTTGACTGTATCATTAGTCAAGCTCTTAATCTCTTGGTATTCTGAAAGAGAACTATCGTAGCTAAGATTCAACTGCTTCTTAATCAGAGACATAGGCTGCTTAGACAAGAACTGTGAAGACAGGTTCTTGCTCATATCATCCCAGTCGCCCTCTTCTTTAAGCTTATTGATTGCACTTAGCTTAGATTTACCAGATTTGTCAGTATAATACGATTGACCATCAGCCTTGATGGCTGCACCAAAAGGATTATCCGGATCTTCAGTATGAATAGGTTTCAATACCTTGTTCTTAGGAACATCATGGGTCTTGTTAGTGTTAAACACAATGTCATAGCCATCCGGAATATCATCCGAATACATAGCCATGCCCTTAAGATAGTGTGTTCCATCGACAAGAATACGAACCTGTGCATAGTGAGAGTTACCAAGACTCAGATCATCTACGCCACGACGAATCTCAATGACACCATCTTTTTCAACGCCTTTAGATCCAAAAAGATCCTCATCGCCATAATGAATTTTAACACGAGATCCATCAATAGATGAAGGATATTGAGTCTTGTTAAAGGTCAATCCACCATCAGTAGAATGGTAATTTCCTACTGAATCAATATCGCCCATGTTCTGATAGGCATCCTTGTATTCGACGTCCTTATTCGCAAGAACTGATACAATGGTTTGCTTACCGGGATTGGTTACGTTAGGAACGCCAACACCATATACATTATACCCACGAGTGCGAAGAATAAACAATGCCTCTTTAAGAGTGCCCTGAGACACTCCCAACTCATGTTCAACACCAGCACCGACATCAAGCATAGAATGCGATTTAAGGGCCTCTTCTAGCTTGTCAGCAGTAACACTAGCCCTATTCTTATTTGTGGCCGTATTCTCGTTTAGAAGGGCTCTGACGGACGAATCGTTGGCATACCCCATGATACTTGCGATCTCATCAAGGGTTTTGCCCTGATGTCGAAGAGATTTCGCTCGTTCAGCATCCATTTGACGACGCTCATGTACAGCGACACGCTTCTGCAAACGAAGATCCGTAGTTGTCATACCAAGAGCTTCAGCGATCTCTTTCTCAGTACCATACTTCTTAGAAAGTTCGTCCACACGAGAAAGGAAGTCGCCGCCACTTTGAAAAGGATTCTCTCCAGAACCCCAAGGATATCGACCAGAATGTCGCTTAGTTCCATAATGGCTCAATGATTCATCAGCATCGATAACTTCATCAAGCTCATCAATAACCGCAAATTCGGTGTAGCCTTCAAGTTCCATCCTAGTCCTCCTCTCTTATTCCGGAAAGAATCTTATCAAATTTAACGATTTTGTCGCAAATATCCCTAATCTCAGCAGGATCAGGTTCATACTCAAAGATCTCATCATTCTGATAAATCCTCAAAATAATAGAGATCTCCGATGGCTTGCGACGATACTCCAAACAATATAAAGCAGCATAAATCTCTAGCTGCTCCATATGTGCCGGGATCTTGCCGGTCTTCAAATCATGAATACGAAGAGTCTTTGTTTTCTCGTCAAAACGAATAGCATCAGCAGTTCCAAAAAAGTTTGAAGAGTAATATAGAATTACTTCAGGATCAAGCCGATAATTAATAGCATCGTTGACATAAGTATTCAGAGTCTTCTTAGAACGAGGAAGCTTTTGACCAAGTGCGATTGCTTCGGCTGCAAACTCATGAAGCCTTGTGCCGTACTCCTTAGCTTGCATACTCTCATAGATCTGAAGAAGCTTATCCTTGTCGTAGTTAATCCAGTGCCATTTACTAGCTCCGAATGTAGCGTGCTTACCTTTTAGTTCGTAATGATTGTTGAAGCGCATCAAGTACCTCTTCCTTGTTCTCAGGATATATGAAACTACTGAAAGACATATGATTCATCTTATCAACATAATAATCTTGATTAGGCCGATGCTTAGCTTTTGCGCTACGCTTGCATTCCAATGTTGCCCATCTTTGTCCATAAAGAACAATCAAATCAGGAATGCCCTGAATTTGAGTAGGATCGGTCTTCATCACAATGCAACCCGGAAGACGTTTCTTCAAATCTTTCTTGAGTTCTGCCTGAAACTTACTTTCCAGCTTGGTTGAGTTACTTGTCATGGATTCTCCTTTCACATGAAAAATACCTCAAAAAGAACATAGAAAGTATCCCAAATCGGGACACATTCTATCTCTCTCCATAAAAGAGTCTGTTTTTTTCGCGGAAGAATTACTAACACCCTATAACTCTCAAACTACTCAAAACAGACTCTTCATTAGCCAAGCACCAGTCTACAACAACTTCCACTGATCTTGATGAACGCCTTCAAGATACCAAGAAAGAATGTAATGACTGTACGCAGTAGGCTTGCGTTGGAAATTCAAATATCGATAAATAGAATTCTCAGACAAACCAGTTCGCTCAGCGAGCTTCCTTCGAGAGATCTGACGAGCAAGCATACGGCCTCCAAGCAACTCTGAGAAATTGCGCAGATATGTTTGCTCACTCATCGGAAACAAAGTAGACTCATACTGATCCATGAAATATGAATCGCTCTCGATCCAAAGACAAGTATGGTCGTTGTAAGACCATCGATAACAGTCATCAGTATCCGTCCAAAGATCCATACACTGATCTCCGACATACCTACAAAAGACGGCACTGTCTTTCAAATCTGGAAGACGATCAAAAATATCCTTTACAATACCGGTCATAGTAATACTGCTCTGCATTTTGCTAAAATCCTTTCAAAATTGTGAAAATTACATAAAAATTGCCAAAAATATCAAAACGTTGACACCTGGTCCTTTTTACGTAATTGGGGGTATATATTACCTTATATATTATAATTTTTTTATCGTATTAGTATACATCAATTTACGTAAAAAGGACCAGGAGTCAACGTTTTTTTCACCCAAAAAAGGGCCAAAAAGGACCAATTGGTCTCTTTTCACCAAATTTTGCCCAAAATCAGCAATTTTTCAGATGTTGACAGTTGGTCCTTTTTCAATTTTTAGCCTCTCCAACTCAAAAATCAAAAGTTGCCAATTGGTCCTACTTTTTACCTAAAATTGACCCACAAAGTTACCCTCAGTGAAGTTTTTCTTCTGCTTCAAAGCCTTCGCGATAGCCAAATCAATAGGCGCAGAACTCCTCAAGTGATAGCAATATAGGTCCACAAACGGAGTATTCAATCGATTGATACGTCCCGAAGCTTGCTGCATCACCTTATATGAATAGTTCTGAGAGAAGAAAATAATGGTGTCAGTCGTGATACAATTCCAGCCCTCACATCCAGCAGTGTACTGAACAAGATATACCCAGTCATCTCCAGTAGGAATAGGCTGATGCAAATGGCCGTTCCACTGAGCTACCTCCAACCCCTTCATCCCACCAAACGCTTCAAGCAATGCATCAAGTTCATAGTCGAAGTTGTAGAATATGATAGACTTCCTTCTCTTCAATGCAATATTCACACACTTCTTGATTCTGTCCTCAGAACTGTTAACCAACTTTCTCCAAGTATAGCATAGCTCTGAGGCATTAACTATCGGCTCATCTGTGTATGGGTTGATCCTGGTTTTGCCAACAAGTTTGTATTCCTCTTTCGGCCATGTTACGTCAATGAGCTCATCATGCATAACAGTAGTTCTCTGCATTGGCATATCGACAAGTATCTTTCTTCGTAGTCGGATAAGGCGTCCTGTATTGATATACCTGTCGATCTTGGGGTAAGTAGTGAACCGACTATAGATGACATGCGCTTGAATGAACTCGGTTTTGTTCCTGTAAAATCCGTTAGCCAAGAATACCGGGATGTAGTCAGACCAAGTATCTCCTGGGGTAGCGGAAAGAAGGATCCATCGATTGTGTTTCGCAATCCTAAGGAAAGCCTTAACCCATGCGCCACTACCGACAACTCTCTGCTCGTCAAATATGAAGAACGCGTTCTGAATGTCTTTGTATTTAGCAATGTTGTTCCAGGAATCGATGACAACCTCCCTGAAGATCTTAGATTCGACCTCACTTCCGACAAGCAGGTCTTTCCCCACATGATCCGTGAAGATATAGAACGGGATGAGTTCTTGGTCCCATTCGTAAGTGTCTCGCTTTCTTGCAGTTGTGATGATATACAACGGTATAGGGTGTTCCATTTCTTGAAATCCCTCGGAATCAGTAGCATCGAGATTACCTCCCATTTCTTTGTAATAATATGCTAAGGACGTACGACTCTTTCCAGTTCCTACACCTCCACACAATATATTACCGTCTCGCAGTTCATCGACGGCTTTTCTCTGCCATGGATATAGTTCAATCATAAAGCCTCCAAATATAAAAGGAACAGCCGTAGCCGTTCCGAATCGTTACTAAACCTCGAATACGTAATCCTGCCAATCAATCCCGTTGTCAACAGATATCGTGTATTCCGTAACACGTCCAGTATCATCCTTCTTAGTAGCATTAATACGGTAATCCGTATCGCTAGTAATAAGTTCTTCCTGAACCGCCTCACGATATACACGATCCTCTGACATGGAATTATCATGAGCAACACTCTCACCATTTCCAGTTAGAATAAGCAATCCGAACAGTACAACCGTTCCGATGACAACCATAATCTTTTTCATAATAAATCTCCTTTTATAGATTACCTGTCATAATAGAGTGTGCAATACCGGCGAAAGATAAAAAGGGAAAGCCTTTGTAGACTTCCCCATTAGAGTTAGAAGTTATGATCGACATAACCCTTGTTGATCCAACTGTGCATCTCGTGACCGTCCGAAACACGCTTGTAGACGCAAACGTATTGATCGCTATCAAGCACATCATCATGTTCGATGCCCTTGAACTTAAAGTTCATAATAGGCTCTCCCTCGAGATATGCAGCAGCGTCCTCTACCTTTTCCTCTACAGACTTGCTCGGAGCGGCCTTCGCGATCTCAGTAGTCTCAACATTGTTATGGTTACCACAACCAGAAACACTAATGACGATAGCAAAAGCCATTCCCAAAGCGATAAAGAACTTCTTCATTTTAATCTTCCTTTCAACAAGAAGTCAATTTCCCTTCATAAAATATTATGCAAATTTTGCGCAAAAAAAAAGAATAGTCCTTGTAAGACCATTCTTTTAGATTCTCCTTTCTAAATAAGTTCATCTGCTTTAGCCTGTTTGTAAGCCTCAACGACAATCCAGTATTTAAGATTAAGTTCAAATGCAATACGATTGAAGTCCATGTGCTGTTCTTCAAACATAAACACAACTGCGTTCATAATCTTAGCCTGATATGCCGGCGAATATTCACAAAGCTTGACCATAGTAGTCTCCTTTCATAGAAGTTTTCTTCATTAAAGAACCTGCAGATATGGCGAAAAAAGAAGAGAGTCTGCGTAAAGCAAACCCTCTTCAAGAAGTTAGTTAGTCTTTTCCGAGACTTCTTTTACTGTGTTAACGACCTCAGTCATACACTCTAAATATCCGACGGCCTTTGCTGAATTAAGTGCTTGTTCGTCTATAGTGCTGGTATACCTTCCAATAGTATGTCCAACAGCAAACGATCCTACACAAAAAGCTGCAATCGTAGCCCAACCGGCAATAGCGTTGACGGTTTCTTCGCTCACGTTAATCATAATAATTCTCCTTTCAATATGATTAACTACCTTCATTAAAGGGTGTGCAAAAGATGCGTAAAAAAAGAGAGCCTATGTAAATAGACCCTCTCTAGAAGTTAGTTAATCTTTACATTTTGAATAATTCCTTCACGTTCCAAAATGCCAAACAAAGCGTTAGTGTCACTCTTACACCTATTGAGTTCCATTGTTATGTTTTGGTATTCAATTGCCTTGCTAGTTAGCAAGTAAACGATACCATATCCAATAATGGAAGCTCCAATAAGAGAACGATTGTTTTGAATGGCAGTTTTGATGTTAATCATAATAATTCTCCTTTCGATATGATTAACTACCTTCATTAAAGAGTGTGCAATAAGCGCGTAAGTTCATCGATACGATCCTTTAGAGCGTTCGCATAAGCCTTATGTTGTGCATAACGTATGCTTATGACGTTACTGTCACGTAAGGGTTTTTCTTTTTCAGCAATATCCAGAAGCTCTTTCCTCGCATCTTCGTACATTGCGATGAGTGATTGAACTTCTTGCTTCGTTAAAGTAAAATGATCCGAGTGATCCATCATGACTCCAAAAAAAATATAGAGCCGTTGATTTCTCAGCGACCCTATATTGTCTACAGATTGTTCAACTTTCGATTGAACCAAAACTTAATATTCTCACCAGTACGATCCGTAGTTCTCTTGAAATCTGGACTAGTGTGATAAGCGATCAAACAACTGGCACCAACGCCAATAGCTTCAACGCCAAGCTTAATCCACTGCCTGATCTCTCGACTCGTTTCGATCTGACGATAGTTCATTTTTGTTCTCCTTTCTTTGAACCATCCGTTTCATAATATACCTTGTCTAGTTTGCGACAGTATACTATGAAACTGACATAGCATCCGATGCAAAAGCCTATAAGTATACCTAGAATATAGAAATCAGTGTATTTATTCACTTTTTGTCGCACTCCTTGAAGTGAATAGGCTTTTCGGAGTGGTAATTTACAGGTTGTGCAAGGCATTCCCAGCAAGGCGCTTCATTTTCAGCCCTCGCATTGCACTCACATTTCTTACAGTATTTCTCGAAGTCCACAAACTTCATTCCAATTTTATCCATGTTGTCCATCTTTTCGTAAATATAAAGAGAAGAGTCTTTGCAGACTCAACTCTTTTGAACTTTAATCCTCATCAAATGCATGGAAGTAGTTCAGCCTAGAGGATACGTAGTTGATTTTCTCAACGACATCAGCATACTCTTTAGTGTTCTCCTGATTGCAAGAGCTAATATAGTTCTCTCTTTGCAGAAGATCCTCATAATCAACCATATACTTGTCGATGATCAATCGTACCTCTTTAGGACTAAGTTCATAAGTTTCCATGATTATCCTTTCTAATATAGGATTATACTTCATTAAAGACATTGTAAGATACGCGTAAAAGAGAAGAGTCTTTGTAGACTCAACTCTTTTGAAGTTACTTCGTCCATTTGCGTCTAACGCAGGCCTTAATCTTCGATCTAATGATACGAAATTCGTATTCGGTGCAATCAAGACAGCTTTTTATCTCATCCCAAGATTTGCCTTGAGAATACATGTCAACCGCCTCACCAAGCATCATAATATCTTTATTCGACCATTTATACTTTCCGCAAGCCATTACAAACTCCTTTCAACGAAGCTAGTACTTCATTAAAGACATTGTAAGATACGCGTAAAAGAGAAGAGCCCTTGTGAGCTCAACTCTTTTGAAGACTACTTCTTAATCATCGATTTGATAGTTTCTTCAGAAACATAAGATTTATCGTTTTCTCTTTTCCTTAATCCAGCCTCCAGACCGTCTTTAAAGGCCTGTTTTATCTTTTCGTCACTATCATCAGTGATAGACTTAAAGATGACAAATAGACCCATTACAGACATCGCTACAGCTACAATACCAAAGCAAAATCCGATAACATTACTCCCCATACAACTCCTTTCAATGGAAGTAGTCCTTCATTAAAGAAGCTGTACTATTTGCGGGAGTTCTCTTTATCTTTCATGTCATCGAGAATATCTTTCCAGTGATTGTATCTTTTAAAATACTTTTCGGATTTATAAAAGGCCATATACAACTCGTGTTCCTTTACAGGATCATACTCATCAGGATGTCCGGCTAATTCATTATGTAAATTAGAATACTTTTCCTGCTCGTCCTGATACTTCCACCATAAAATTTCACAGATCTCTTCTACATCAGAGATTGGGAGATCGATTTTCATTGTTAGCTCCTTTTTAATCGCTTAAACATGTTTCATATGTTTAAGCATACAATTCCAATAGTAATAACGAGGCAGGTGCCTAAGCTTATGTACTTCTGGGACAGAAAGAGTAACTATCATTTCAGATTCTCCTTTCGACTGAAAAGAAAGAGTCCATGCAATAAGCACAGACCCTTTCTTCAGTTATTCTTCAATCAGAACTGCGTCGACATGAATAACATTCTCACGTTCTGCTATCTTGCCCCATTCGTATCCGCTGGTAAAAGCGTCATTGAGCTCTTCTTCGTGCTTATAACGACGAACGTCAATGATCTGCTTAATACCGAGATAGATACAAACGATGCTAGCGATAGCACAAACGATCATAGTTTCCATTATTTACTCCTTTTCTAATTGAGGATTATCCCTCATTAGATACGGTGTAAATTTCGCGCAAGTTTAGTCGAAAGGAACCTCATGAGTAAAATCATCATTGCGATCAGCATAGCGCTCGGCAAACGGATTATCGTTAACGACGGCCCACATCTGCTTCAGATAGGCAGTGATGCCCTCTCCAGACCCCATATTAGACTTTGTCCAATAATAAGGGTGAATAACTAGGTCACACGCGTTTACCTCACGAGCACGGAACTTCGCATCAAGATCAGCCATGTTTTGAGCACTAAGGAGAATATCATTCTTGGAGTTGATCATATGAATCTCAGGATCCTGTCGAACAGTGGCGCCATCGACACGGAACTTGGCCTTGACGGTCAGATAGTAATAAGGATCATACTCCTCGTTCTTAGGTGTATAGATCTTGATGTTCCAACCGTCCTCAGCAAGTGCCTTAGCGAAATCGCCATCGTTAAACTTCAGACGGAAGTTGCGAGCGCCCTGATTATTGAATCCCTCAGCACGTCCCTCAAGGTTGCAGAAGAGAATCTCGAAATCAACAAGCTCATGATCGAGAATAAGATCAGAATTAGTAAACTTAGACATAATAAAAACCTTTCAAAATTAATTATTTATTACCATTGTGCAGGACAGCACGTACCAACAGACAACACAGCCATAGACCAGTACCGATAAGAAAATTAAATGTGAAATGGAAGCACAGACAAATAAGCCATACAATAAAGTTGAAAATGGCCCAACTTCCACCAAAGAAAATTAGCAGAGCAACCAGGACTGCCAAAAAACTAGTAATAATATTCTTAACGTCATCATCCATTATTAATCATCTCCAATTGCAGTAAATGCCGTAAAGTCTCCATATTCTTCAATGGAGTCGACAGCTTCATTAGCGAGTCTGTCGAAATATGAATAATCTATTGACGCCTGTTTTGACGTCGCTTGCACCGTTTCCGCTTCGAGCCAACGATAGGGTACGCGTTGTGAAGCGACCATGCCTGGTTTAAGAGTTCCTCCAACGGAAAGATATCGACCATCTTTCTCACGGACGAGCACGCCTCCTCCATCTCCTTCCCGAATTGGGCAAAAGCTTCCGACGCGTCCAACAAAGCAGTAATTGTGCCCGTTCTCAATTCCTTCAATGAGCTCGGCAGTGGACATTTCAGGGAATCGAAGTCGTTTTGGCTTACTGTCTCCATGTTTATCATTCCATTTCCTATTAGCAAGTTCGGTCTCATATGCAGTTACATCAGGAAGATCTTCGTTCATATCCAAGTACATAGAAGTTGTAACGGACTTAGTCACACAAAGATCCTTGAACTCAATATCTTCGTGAGAGAATAGTTTCTTAAATACATAAGGAACTGCAAACTGAGCACCGGTAACAGTCCAATCGCGACCATGCTTTTGGTTGTCACCAGGAATATGATCGAAACGCTTCTTGCAAGTAACGGTATCGTGGTAATATGCAATGTAGTCAGCATCATTAATCTGACAGATACGATCGTAATATGCCTCGAAGTCAAACTTGTAACCATACTGCTTAGCATAATCGATGCAGAAATCGACAATGCTCTTGGTTGCGTTTGCAATCTTAATGGAATCGGTCTTAATTGCAACGATCTTGTAGCCTCGTGCGAGAACCTCGTCGTGAAGATTCTGCATGAACAACGCACCACGAAGAGCGACAATATTGTTCTTGTTGCGAGGATCACGCATCGGGTTATCAAATGAAGCAGCAGTAAGACCATATACCGAGTTGATTGCAATCTTCAGAGCATAAGCCAATGAACTAGCTTGATCCGGATCATCCAAATATTTAGCAAGTCGACCATCGAACAGATTTTTCGCTCGATCGTAATCACCGTGCTTGATTGCCAAACGAGCATCGAGAATCGCTTTAAAGTTCTTGGTATGCTTGCCGAAAATATTCATTTCAATAGCAGAATGAGGATGTAGGCTCTCAACATCGAGCAATGCTACATCATAATAAATTCCAGGATAGGACTTGATGTTTCCACCCTTGCCGACGTCTTCTCCTCGGTACATGTTATGATACTTTTTGTCTTTGTCAGAATATACAAACTCATATCCCTCGAATTTGTTCGAGTCTTTGTGAGTACCGTCAGTAGAATCACCTGTAGCCAGATCTGTGTATACCAAATCAGGATGACGCTCTTTGCCAAAGATGATCTTGGTAGTTAGACTGTTAGTCGTATCATTCGTTGTACCACCAGCAATCTCAGCCAGAATCTCTCGAGCAACAAAGTCGGACCTTCGAGCGTTGAAGACTGCCTCAGTAGCGAGAACATCGTCGTCGCAATACTCTGCAACTGTGGTCCACATTTCTTCCGGAACCTCTTGATCCCAAGGCAACCCAAGCTCGTGATGGTGAATGCCTAGTTCGATCTCCCATTTCTTAAGACTTTGCTTCTTACTGCAGAAGTCATAAACATCCGTATATGAGAGATTGTAGGCTTCACCGAACATTGCGTCTCGGTTACCGTTAATGATCTGTTGAGAACGGTGGTAGATCTCAATATTGGATTCTCCGATAAGACGTGCATAAATAAGATGGTTGTCGTATCGACGGTTGTTGAATCCTACGAGTTTGTTCTGAACGAGATTCTCAATATCAGAAGGTGTCGGGTTGATCATCCGAACAACCTTTGAATCCTCGCCCTCAAATTTCCAGTTAACAAGGAAGAGGTTAGGGAATACCTCGATATCATAGAATACCAGTTTGTTTCCGTTGTCTGCCAGAATCTCTCGAGTTTCCTCGGATTTGAATTTCATTTCGGCAATACGATCGAGGCAATATGGAGCATGGTGAGTACTGTTTGCACCGAAACTCAGTACCGCATTTCGCATATCACTGACATCATACTTTAGACCGGAATCGTATGCATCATCCAGAATCTTTTTAATAAAATCAATACTAGGCTTTGTTCCAGGGTGGTACTCCTTATTCAGATTGCGCATTATAAGGGTTCGAATACCCTTTTCTGATTGCACTCCATCAAAGTCAATCACCTTCGTATCTCCTCTCAAGGGCAACCCAGATGAAATATGAGCTATCGGGACATTGTTACATTTTGTGAGCTTACGTCGCAGAGAGCTTTTGCCCGTGAACACCTTGACCTCAATATGATCATCATAGATTCTACTAAGCTTAGAAGTATCGCCATCATAAATATAATGAAGATGAATACCCTTTCCGCTTTTACTGAACTCAGCATAAGTTTTTGGCCATTTGCTAGCCTCTTTGAGATTGAGTTCAGCATCTTTTTCACCATTTGATGAAATATCAAAATCGATCACGATGTGGTTCTCAGGCACTCGTACGTAATGAAGCTTCGTCGTATCGAGTTCTTCAAGTTTTGTAGAGACTTTGTCCCAAGCTTTCTTAGGCGTTCCATCCGCTTTAGCATATTGAGCGACACAGTCCGAGTAATCTGTATCAAATATACTTTTGTCGGATGAGAGATTCATCCACTGAGGCAAAGTCTCTTTCTCAACTTGCTTATCTAGTTTCTTAAGCTCTGGTACCTTGAACTTAGAATATAGAAAACCTCGATACTGTCCCTCAACAATACGACCGTTTACTTCTCCTAATTCTACAAAGTCAGAGAAGTAATTCTTAAGCTCCTCTTTGAATACTCGTCTGGAGAATGGATACTGAATCTTCGCATCGTCGCAAAAAGTCTTATACTTTTCCCAGGCAATGTTCAGACTAACAGCATCCTCTCGTTTGAACTCAGTATAATTGGACACCATGAACGTATAAAAATCATTCGTTGCACCAATCATGCTCATCGGAATGTAATTGTCATAGTAATTCGGATCTTCCAAATATACGTCACGACAATGGCACGCGATTGCTCCGAGTTCAAATTTCACCTGAGCCGTCAAAGTTCGATACTCACTAGGCTTGATCTTCTCTCCAGTAGGTGATACATCAATAAGCCTTCGAATGATACCTGACTTTGCGTCTGTAATCTTTACGGGCTTGTTAGTGCCCATAAATAAGAAGCTCTTGAAATGGTTGGCATATGCCGTTTTGAACTTTTCATTAACCATCATAGTCTCGTGTGAAACAAGACTATTCAAACGAGTGTTATCCTCAATTCGACTTAGGTCGCCGTCGTGCTGAATAGCAACAAGCGGGTTAGATTTAAATGCCTCGAGAGCAAATGAGTTGTTAGCAGAACCTAGTGCTCGAGCGTCGAAGACTGAGTAATACCCCTCAAATAGCTGCTGGATAATATTCAGAACAGTTGACTTACCCGTGCCGGCAGAACCGTAAAGCACTAGGAACTTTTGAATATGCTTCGAATCACCAGTTACGATCGATCCGATAGCCCATTCAATCTTATGTCGTTCCTCTGGAGAATATAGCGTAGACATGATCTTGTCATACGATGGGCACTCTCCTGGAGTCAGAGGGTATGGAAGCTTCCTACTTGCATAATCTTCTTTCTTTGGATCATCATTGGCAAATATAAGTTTTTCATCCAAAGTTATGTAGTTGTCCCGTAGCTGTCGTTGACAGTACTTATGCCATTTATCAATGAAGCCACTATCAGAATCCCAAATATAATTCGTACGGACAACCGCATTATAAGAATCTTTATGCTCGTTGTAATACGTACGAGTCATGTCATCAATTAAAGATATCGCACGTTGCTCGTCAGTTGACCAAAATCCAGTAGACTCATCATATATAGCATAGAAATCGCTGCCACGAATCATAAGATCCGTACTTTTATTGATGAGAAACTTCGGAGATATCTCAACAGTATCTTTCTTGGGATTACGCTCGATAATTTTAACGAAATCCAACATTACATGCAATACCCCCTTTCATTGTTATTCTAAAGGACTTCGCTCAGATGCCAACACATTTGATACCACAATTCAGTCTGATTCATCGGAGCCTTTGGATACTGAACGTTAAATGCACATCCGATAAGAGAATGGTCATCATAATCACGATTCAAGAAGAGGTCAATAATATAATTAACCTCATCGTCATCATATTGACCGTCGTCGTACTTACCGAGACCCATGCTAACGATCATTTCCCAGAACCATTGTCCTGTTCGATCTCCGAATTCATCATCGCTAGCAATTGAGTTTTCACAACGTTTTGCTAGAGCGATAAGAGCCTCAAGAACAGAGCAACCAGCAGCATTAGGCATACATGGGATTTCAGGATAAAGATTCTGAAAAGTAGCACGCAACTCTAGACCGTCGATTGCCCTGTTCTCATCTCGAGGAATGAACCAAATAAATTTACGATTAAGTAGTGTGTTAAAAAGCTTGTGGTATGAAACATGATTGGAATATGTATCATCACAGACTAGATCATATAGCCACTCCAAGTATTCGTTTTTGATCTTACGCATGAATATCACTAATCCTCAACCGGGATACCGGGATAATCGTAAGACATAGGAACGATCTCGTAGTAAGCCTTCAGACGATCATTGCATACGTACACGGTGTCGTCCGGGTTCTCACACATTTGCGGAAGTACCATCGGCCCGACAGTATCTTCCATGTTCTCGAGAGGGATATCCCAATCATCCGTAATCAGCTGAGAATCGAGATAGAATCGAAGTTCGATCTCGGAATACTCAGTGTCGATTCCGTATTCGTTACTAGGAATGATTTCAGGCTTTGCATCTACGTTCTCGTCATCGAAAACATGAACCTCTTTAACCGAGTCGGGTTTATTAGACTTAGTCACATACTCATTGGCATACTGAGTATAATCGACGAAGTCTTCATTGTCTTCAATAGACTTATACTTCTCGTCGCTTACTGTAACATCCTCGCCAGTATTTGCATCAGATTCTGAAAGGCTAGAATCATTATCATCCATTCCAGAAGGATCATATCCCTCTTGCTCATCCTCTACCCATTCCAATCCGAGGTAATGAGTGGCTACCCAATATGTGGCAGCCACTCCAGATGCAAAACCAGCTACGAATACAAGACTGCTCTTAACAAAGTTATTCATAGCCTACCACCTTTAATTGTAATAAAGCATTCCGTCTGGGTTGAACTCCAACAACAGATCACCATCTTCGTTCGTAATAAACTCAGCCTCAAGCTCGGTGTTATACGAGTTGCAAGTAATATACTTCTCTACATCCTTGCTAGGAGTCCAACCGAGCATATGAGCATCCTGGCGATATCCATCTACAGGAATGCCAAGTTCCTTGTAAACATCATCCAGCCACACATGCTCTCCACGGGACAGACGACCATTAAACCATGCAATTTGGGCTTTAACAAACGTTTCGTTGAGATCTTTATTAGGCTGCCAATTCGGGTTAACAATCACAGTACCATCAGAAAGCTCGTACTGACGCTTATACCAGATATTAGTAGCACTTTCGGCAGCTTCGGTAACAGTCGCCTTGGTTTTTACTACCTCACCAGTCTCTTCGTCAACTTGCTCAACCTCGACCTCTTTCGTGGTGAGACCATAACGCATCTTCTTATCAACTTCGTCACCATACTCATCGATAACCCGAGTACGATAGTCAGAGAACGTTGCATCGAGAGCAGAATATGCAGCAGCAAGACTAAATGCTCGACGACGCATAATAGCATTAGATCCGATCAGGCAACCGGCAGACGCCATGGCAAGCGTAACTGCAGGAGCATAGTTACGAGCGATGTTAAGGCCTGCATGAATATAAATTCCATGCTTCTTCTTACGACGCTCCTCCTCAATTAGAGAATCATCGTTCTCAACCTCGTCAATCTCACAAACTGTGTTCGTAATCTCAACACCAGTATTGAGCGTGCCAATTACGGTATACACGAGAGATCCGATAAGTGTGGCAATACCAGCACCAACAAGAATCTCAGCGCTATTCTTCTTAATATAAAACTTTGTATTCGCCATTTTAACAATGACATTTTCTTTAAAAGACATAAAATGTATCTCCTTCATTAATAGCTTAACTTTAATCGAGCGGCATTGATCGTGGAAGCTTAAGTGTGTACCCATCACGAGTCCTTTCTACTCGAGCATCATCTAAGTTCATCCAGCCGTATTTATTTGCTGTGTATGGTGCGGTTTTCTCACAAATCTCATAGAGAGCTTGTACGCTTACGACTCCAAAGTTATCACATGCTTCACGAAGATGTTCAAGAGCGGTATCAGCATCAGATTTTCGTTCAAATATAAACCCATCTTCTGGTCGTTGACGGACTTTCTTTACGTGACTTGTCGGGCGCCCCATACGATTGTAGTTACTGATCGACGAATATGGAATTCGATTGACTCCATTTGAAACTGAAGGTTGCTCAGATTCTCCGTAAATAAGAGTTTGTGATACAGAAGTCACAACATTAAACAGAAGATCTTGTCCAGCAGGAATAATCAAATCACTAATAGCATTTGCGATCGCGTCTGTGATACTCCCTTGAATAACAGACTTACCCAAAGAGTTCATCTTGCTTTTCTTAAGCGTGACCTTACCCTTTGGAGCAGTATAGTCAACCTTCTTCGTGTCTTGACTCACGTCCTTTTTTACGAGTGAATCACCCGTAGAATATTCTTTGATTTCAACAGGCATCTATACTCCATTCTTAGATAAAAAGAGAAGATAATCTGTTTAGATTATCCTCTCTTCGAAGTTGACCTTATTTGGTCTTCTCATCTTCCACGTCGTCAATAACGACATGATCGTTTGATTCTTCCGAATCCTCGGACTTCTTCATCTTGAGCTTCATCAGACCTTCATCAATCTTACCCTTGACGAAGTGAGCGCCTTTCTTGACGCCCTTGATAAGCTTCGGTCCACCAACAATCACCGCAGTGGCGATGCCAGCACCGAGCATTACCGCAGGCATCACAGAATTGCTCTCACCCTCGTAGGGTTCGATATCCGTAATTTCCTCAGTAGTCTCGATCGGAGTCTCGTCCATGGTCTCAGTAGTCTCAACAACCTCAGTGTCCATTATTTTCTCCTTTTCTGACTTGAAGATTCCTTTTGAATCTCCTTCATTAAATGGTTTGCAAAATATGCGGAAGATTAACCCCAGACTTCATAGTTCTGCTTCGGATACCGTTCAAAATCAACATACATGCAACGTACACCGTCGTCATTAACCAAATTGTCAAGAGTCAATGAAATATGACTACATTCGGGATACGACCAATCGAAGTTATATCCGATTTTAATAGGAGAAATACCAAGATTAATATAATAGGCATTAAGTGATACTGAACCTTGCTCATACAACGTTTCGTTTGTTTTGTTTAAAGCTCGATTGATACGTTCAAGGTTCGAGTAGAAATATCGTCCTGTGAATACATCCTGACAGCGATATACCTCATCTTTGTATCCTACTCCGCCATTGGAAAATGCATTCAGAATAGCCTTACAAGAAATAAGCATTTCGTTCAGAACATACTTCACATCTGCATTCGGAGCACTCGCTACAAATTTCTTTAAATCAGAAATATAGTCATCTACGATTTCTCCAGCTGTAAACGGCATACGATCTTTGATAGCGACAGGAACATTGAGCTCTTCTTCCAAAAGCTTTCCCTCAATTTCCTCCGCCGCAAATTTTCGATATGAGATTCGTTTGTCTTCTGACAAAGAACCAAATATCGGAGTATTGTCTAGATCAGATATATACTCATGGATTAAAGACAGTTCCTTTTCGAACATCAACAGCTCCTCAAAATATAAAGGAAGAGCCGTTGACCGACCCTTCCTTTAATCTAGTTCTGGTGCTCTTCAAGAGCTTTAGTTACTTGCTCTTTGACTTTCTCATCGAGCTGCTTTTGCGCGACGATTCCGCTGCCAATTTGAGCAACGAGACCAAGCACCGTAAATACAGCCGAAGCAAGTCCAAGAAGCTTTCCTCCTTCATTCATGAAAGCACCTCCTTTCACTAAAGAACTTGCTAAAGCTGCGTATAAGTTGTAATAGGCTCAGTGTTGTAGTTAAGGACGATGCACGGACTATCGTTGTCAGCTACCTGTGCCGAGAAATATACGTTCAGCTTATGATCTGTATTCCATCCGCAATTATCACCGCATTTGATATCGGGCAAACCGAGTAGGAAATAGAAATCGTTAAGGCTGGCATACAAATCTTCAATGCATTCGGAGTTGATTTCGTTTACAGCTCGCTCGATCTTAGAAATAGACGATTTGAAATATCGACCAGACCAAGTATCATAGCACAGCGTGTCTCCATTGTCGACCACAACCTCGGAATTGGAGAGTGGATCATCGTTGATCTTCTTCTCAGAAATACGGTCAACGATTTCGTGCTCTTTCTTTTCTCCGAGTTTCTTTACGACTTCGTTCTTGTAGGTATTGAACTCGTTGGACGTTACCGCATAAAGTGTAGCCAGTGCTGCGTTACGTTTCGTGTTAATCGACTGAGCACCAACGAAACATGCGATAGACATACCACCGATAGCAATCGACGGAATATAATACTTGATTCCGGTTGCAATAGTCTTAGGCGTTCCTAGAGCTTCTTTAGCATCTACGAAGTCCAAGCCCTCAGTCTGAAGTTCGTTCTCCGCTTTCTCTACAACAGCATCCATTGCTTCGGGAGTCTTTTCGACGGCTTTAACAACCGCACAAATAACTCCCGCAATTCCGATTCCAGTAAGTACTGCTGGTGAATTATCATTAAGATACTTCACACCTTTCTTTACGAAATCGTTTACACAAGACAAATTCATGTTAATCCTTTCAAAATGGGACGAACTTAAGAGGAATTGTGCTCCTCCATAATAGGGTCTGCAAAATATGCGATTAGTCGGCTACATCGTCATAAGCTTCACACATAAGGACATCTAGTTTGTACTTTTTGACAAGGACCATTGTTCCTGGTTCATCAATAGGAATACGGGTATTCTTCTTTGTGGCGATAGATGCCCAGTACTTGTTCTTTTCGGCATTCCACCCTACGAGCTTTTTGAACGGTGGCTCATCAATAGTCGCAAGCATACCGATAACTTTTGAGCTGTTATACGATTCAAACAAAGGCGAAATTGCTACAACCGGCTTGTCCATTTATTCCTCTTCCTGAGTAAGAGACATGAAGAACTCAAGAGAGCTCTTATTTGATTTAACGATCTGGATAACTTGCGGCAGGTCTGGCTTTTCAGCATTGAAGAAGTTTCCTTCCGGGAGCAAAATATACATGGGTTTACCGTTGACGAAATCATCGTAACCACACATGCGATCAATAAGCTCTTTTGACTTGCCTTCAATTACAGTTTTGTCCCCTAGCAGTTTCCTGTCCTTTGAAAAATAAATGAACGATCCACTGCGAGGATACTCTTCCCAATACTCATGATCTACATCGATTGTACGCATTTAAAAATCTCCTCTTGCAGATGTAGCAATTTCATTATCAATTAATTCATGAATATACTGTAATTTGTTTTCTAGCACTTTCAATTTTTCTTTAGCCTTATTAAGATCTACCTCTGCGGTTTTAGATCTCATATAGGCTCCACATGTTATAACATCGGGATCTGTTACTTGTGCCGCTGTTTGATGTATACGTAGATTAATTAGTTGTAAATCGCCAATATTCTTTTCCAATTCATGATGTTCATTTGCGTATGCATTTAATAGTGTATTCAAATCTTGAATGTCCAAATTAGCCATAGCCATTAAAAATCACTCTCCTTTAGCTTATAATAATCCTCAATCGTTTTGCACTTAGCGAGCATCTGATCCATCCTAGAATACCAGTGGCGTTTCTTAAGATCCTCTTCTCCATTCTTCTGCCTATAACGAGTCTGATACTTAATAATGTTTCCCTGACAGAAATATCGAGCTTCCTCAATTCCTAGAGATTCGACAATAATATCAAAAGACTCGAACGGCCCAACCATTTCGTAATGATTTGGATGGTTTACTGGGTCTTCTGTATCGTTACTTTTTGCATAATCTCCAAAACGGTTTCGAATCTCTGATTCAGAATATTCGACAGTAAAATCATGGGTTTGATCGCCAAATGTAACAGTTACCTTCGGACGTTTACTAAAGTCAAAAATACAAGATTTGCTACAGTTGTCCTTTAGATCTTCTTTTTCTTCATCGGTCTTTGCTTTGCGAGATTTGTCTAAATATTCATATATTAGAGGCTGATGTGATACATTCACTAGATGATAAGTACAAGTTATACGGCTCGGATTTTCACAATCTTTAGTCACGTCAATTCGTTCAAACGTGAATTCGAGATTAGGCGTTGAAGGAAGATTTGTTACTGTGAAGCGACGGGTGATGGGTTCAAGGTCAGAATCAATACCAAAGGTTAGCAAATTGTGTTTCGTATCGATCAAATTAATTTGTACGTATCGATGATAATCCCATTGCATAAATTGCTCAAACATGTATGCACAGTCTTTAACAGAATATGGTTTAAAATGAACTTCATAACCGTATTGTGATACAAATGGAATTTCATCATACATCACAATATTATTATACGTTACACTATAGTAATCAGATGTGTAATCCCATCGTTTTATACGCAACTCTGCTTTTACATATTGATAAGGGAGTATAATTCCATAATGATTTGAACGACCCAAGTCAACTGTATATACTTCTGTAGCAATTTTATCCCCAAAATGCTTTTTTTCATATGGGACGTATACATGAAAACATAATACACCACCATATGGATTAGTCAGCACGTTACTAACTGAGTAACCTTTTTGCTCAAATTCTCTAATTCGATCTTTCTTGAATGCGTCAAGTATTAGTTCGTTAATCATTATATGATCCTTTCTAGTAATATAGATTTCTCGAGAATAGTCTTAATGCTCAAACCAAAGACCGTCTACACACTTGAAATTTTTTGCATGAGTGATATCTGGAGTATGGTGACAGTCTTTATAACAAGTCCCAGAGCAAGCTCGTCGGTCACATTCGTATAAGATCCGACCTTTTTCTGGATATTCAGTAAGCTCTCCTTCGTATAGATAATAATCAGTTCTTGTTAGAAACAAATCATCAGCATAACATCCGTTATAACTAGTACGAATTTGAAATAGAAAAATCCGATCTACGCCCTTATCTTGTATGGTAATCTTTGCAGAATTTATCCAAGGAGCGTATCCTTCATAGACGATTGAGAACTCTTTAGACTTATCGTTAAAAGGGTTAAGCTTAATGACATGACAATTGTAATCAATATACGATTTTAAAATTTTATCTACGCATTTATTGATTATATACTTTTTTGGTGTATTAATCATTTTTACCTCTTATTCTTAGTTAAGTCATTAACAAATTGTAGGACTTCTTTAGTAAGACGTTTGTCTAATTCGGAATATAGTTGCTTAGTTTGCTCATAGGTCAATAAGCTCAATGCGTTTTCGTCGATTTCCATTTGAGTGAACAACGTAACCGATGCTGTGATTCGCACACTATTTGAATCTTTATTTCTGGTCATTTGATGTTGGAACTTTGGTAGTGCATCATCTTTAATGAACATTCTTATCTTCCTCAATCCTTGCAATCATCTCGTCTAGACGCTCGTTGACTGCACCGTAATTTACAAATGAATTAACTGCATCTTCTGCATCATCGAACAAAAGAAATACGCAGGTAAGAACATCTGTCAATTCGTCAATGAGATTTATTTGGCATTTTTCAATATCGTATTTCTCTTTATTAACTGGGTAAATCAGATTTCCATCAGCTTCTGAAACACGGATAAGCTTCATAGCGGCTTGAGTCAATTCAGAGGATTCTTCCGCTAGTAGCTCTAAGGATCCGCGATAATCGATGTAATCACGTAGTAGACTAATCCGTTTTTTAATATTACAATAATCATTAATAAGCATTATAGCTCCTTATTTTTTAAACCCGCATTCGTACCAAACGAAGCGATTTCCCTTTTTAACCGAAAAATTACAGCCGTCACAAGATCGGGAGCCTTTAAATATGTCATGTATTGGACATAGACCGATATCTTGTCGGAGATCCTCAAGAAGATCGTCTTCAAATTCATATCCGTGTTGTTCTATGAAAGAAACTATACGATCCATAGTCCATTCCACGTCATCACCTTGCGGGTAATTAGCTCTAGCTGCAGAACCGTAGGAAGATAGAATTTCTTTAATATTAGCCATTATGCTATGTACCCCCTGTCATTAAGTGGTTTTGAGTTAGGATCGAGCTCTACCATTGCGTCGTGGAATCCGGTGTTATATCCTTGGTTATAGGCGTCTTCTCGAAGCTTCTGGATTTCATCGTAGCGTAAAAGAGATTGTATCAGTCTATCTTTTACTTTACTCGTTAACGCTCCTTGCTTTTCGGTAGACGGTTTCTCTGTTTCATATTTCGGGATTTGCATAGTGTCCAATACTAACAAACTTGCAATTAGAGTTACTTCGTTATCTGAATTATCGTTGTTTCTTACAGTTACTCCAATTTTATTCTTTAGAGAGTGCATCTTTATAAATCACCCTTTCTTCTTGTGTCGGATCGCCTACAAGAATCGCGCGAGCAATCTCCTCTTCAGTCATTGGCGCAAAGCAGGTACGAGTTACTTTCCAAAAATCATCTGTAACATCCGATATCCCGGTAATAAGCTTTGAATTAGGAAGTGTCTTGGCCCAATCACAGAAATCATGCCATTCATCTAGCTTATGATTCCTTCGAGAAGTATAAATGTTATTTAGAACCTCGTAATTCAGCATTACAGTTCGCTTCTGATTATATGAACTAGGAAGAAGCTGGATCATTTGCCACCAAATATATTTTTTAGAGAATTCGGCTTTATATTCGTCTGTTTGCTTATCGTAGTTGTTGTAAATATCTCTATAGATGTTCAATTCATTAATAACACCTTCGAGCAGGCAGTCAGAGTACAAATGCTCGCAACTAAAATCGTCCAGTGTGAATTCTTTAGCGTGAATCCTATGCATAGTGCTGCAAGAATTTGCGACCGTGCCGACCTTATAAGTGTCAAATTCTTTCCACCAATATAGGGGTGCAGTAATATCACAATAAACCACGATCATACGCATGAACTTACGATGATCAGTACCAGCAGCGCAAAGTCTATGCATTAGATCTAGATCGTTATCGCCGATATACATCTCGTCACCGTATTTATTAAACCATATGCTTGGATTGTTTTGCGCATAAGGAATTTCCAATTTTCTGCCAAATACGCTATCACTCTTATCCCAAGAATTCTTAGGATTTCGCATACCACGAATAGCTGCTTCCCAACCGTAAGTTTCGGTTTCTTCGATTTTAATCATTATCAGCCTCTTTCAAATCTTCCAGAGTTATATCGTATTTCTTCATGTCTATACGAATCTCTTCGATCTTCCTTTGCTTAATCTTTTGAATAGCTTTGTAAATACGATGTTCTTCTATCGGTATGAATTCGCCTATGACATTATCATTATCGTCTAACTGATATACGCTCTCGGTACGCATTTGTACGCTCCATCCACTGAACTCCAAGTAGTTGTGGTTTTCCTAACGTAACCAATTGGAGTTGTCGAATATTTCCGTTCAACCACTTCTATATGCTTAAATTCTGTTTTAAAGAATTTACACCCGTTAGGACAACTACAGACTAGAGGAGCATTACCTCTGGTTCGATCACTCATCATCCAAGCTCGACAGACGTCTCCGTGAAT
>ERZ1034917.363-NODE-363-length-42507-cov-10.677636_pt1 | contig 42507 bp, 24 predicted proteins | sample MGYA00520605_ERZ1034917 | MGnify/ENA primary metagenome ERZ1034917 (study PRJEB33766, sample SAMN09781784) | gut metagenome | biome: gut microbiome | host: Homo sapiens | place: Madagascar | study: EMG produced TPA metagenomics assembly of the PRJNA485056 data... | reverse complement strand
CATGCCCTTATAGGGCTGGAACAAGCCACCGGCTGAGCCGGTGGTTTTGACTTGAAGTCCAATATTCCGATGCGCTGCATCGGCTTTGAAAAGGGAAAATGGAATATGCTGTTTATTTTTCAACCAGCAGGTTTTCAGGAGCCGCCGCAGCAAGCGGAAGACTCGGATAACAGATACGGAATGAAGTACTTTTTCCCTGTTGTTTTTATTTTTTTACCAGAAATACGGGACGCCAGATGCCGCCATCGCCTGTTGAGTCAACGACACGGACTATTACTGTATGATAAGGTCTGTGCCAATCCACATATGGGTCAATTCTGATCGGAAAAGGAGTTTTCCAATCATCGGGATTCCGCATGACATGTTCTCCGGCATATTGACCGTTCAGGTAGACTTGACAGGAGTCATCCACTCCGCCGAAATGGAGGAATATTTTATTTCCTTTCCATTGTTTCGGAATGGAGAAGGATAAAGCATAGTAACCTATTCCGTCATAGTTTTTCAGACGTTTTTTCAAATCATCTGCCATTGTGCGCAGATTCTGCTTCTCCCAAGGGCTGTCGATCCGGATCGGTGCCCACGAGTTTCTGATCGACTCAATAGAGCTTTTCTGCCACCGTTCTTTTTGTCCGACAGCATGCGGGTCCATGCGAAAATGCCATTGGAGAGGCAATGCGAGATAATCCGAATAGTCGCGGAACAGCATTGCGGAGAAAACACCGGTGATGTCTCCGAACTTTTTTTCATTTGAAAAAAGAAGTCCCCAGTCGAAATTAAGATCGTTCCGATATCTGATACGGAATTCCAGTAATGATCTGCTCTGTTCCACTTTTTTATCAGTTGAAGCGCTCAGTGTATCGAATAAGAGCCGCCCGTGACGGTTTGCAAGCTGTAATGAACGCAAACGCGCCATTGCGGGAGAAGACAGTTTTCTGCTTGATGCTTTTTTCAGAATGGCATCCGTTGCATCAAAGTCGCCTTTCCTGTAATATTTGCGGATGTCCCACATCAGCCCTCTGCGGAAATTTCCATAACGTCCGCGTTCCAGAATCTTTTTTGCATTCGGCAGAATCCGTTTGTTCCAAAGTTCTTCCCGCCAGTAGCGGAAATATTCTTTCACATCGGGAGCGGCTGCTTCAAATGCGGAACAGTATTCGTTTTCCCAGTAACCAAAACTTTTTGCCGGGTCGGTATGCGCCCTTGCAAGGATATAGTCTGCGATTCCATTGGCAGCCCAGAAGTTGTGAAGCATATCGTAATCAGTTCCGATGATACCATTCTTGATGCCAAGTTGAAAGTGGTCGAATATCTGCTTTTCATATCCCATTGGAAGTCCCGCATTGATGTGCTGGTCATTGGGACGCAGGAGCAGCTTTTCCGCCCCGGCGCTTCGCCAGCCGCGGTACATTTCTCCGACTTCCGAAAGTTCCAGCATTGTAGGGACAAAACCTATGATGACTCGCGGATCCACTCTTTCCTTCTGTGGCGGAAAGCGGTAACAATCATATGCATACATTACCGCCTCCATATTCGGTTCATATTCTGCCGCCTTGCGCAGAACGGCATTTGCGAACCATACGTAGCGGTCTGAAAGGTTACTGCCGAAGACCTTGTTTTTCGTCATATCGTCCAGCTTTCGGCATTCAGGACAGCGACAGTATCCGTCTGCGTCGTTCTCGCAGACGTTGATCACTTTCGGCGGACTTTTCTGTTTCCGCCAGTTGGATACGATCCGTTCGTGAACTTTTGGATTACTGACACAGAGTTTGACGAAATAATCACGGTAATCTTTCGGGTGACGTTTTCCGTCTTCCTGCATCGCGAAATATTCGGGATGCGTTTTTCCGTAAAGTTTCCACCAGTTTGTGAATGCGTGCCCATAGGAGAATACGAAGCTGTTGCCCATTCGCTGGCGTTTCAACCAGACCGCACTGTCATGGCGGCGTTTCTCATATTCCGCCTGATTCAGACGAAATGGCCCGGGGATCTGCGGCACAATCTCTTTCCGGTATTTCTCCCAACTTCGGTAACCGTTGCGGATCTGCCGCTGGATCAACCGGTCCGGAGTCCATTTCCCTTCTGTTTCCGTAAATGTGGATTCCTGTGCCGGAGCATAGATGATTCCCTTGTCGCCGGGTTCCGTCCAAAGGATTTTCAATTCTTGTTCCAGAAAGGAATATACTGCAAACAGTGAGCCTGTGCGGGAGGTTTTCAGGAACAGATCGGAGACAGCCGGGTTCTTCGACGTTTCAATGAAATCATCGCCGTACAGCCATGCCCCGTATGGAGTCACTTTCCATCTTGCCTCCTCTTTCTTCAAGGGCAGTGAATCTGTTTGCGGTTTTTCAATGTAGAGCGGATATCCCTTGCCTGAAAACATTGTCCGGATGGGAATGGCGGCACCCGAAATCAGTTGAAGATGCTTCTGCAGCTCCAGTGCCGCAAAGTTGCGAACCGCACAGGATTTGGACGGCAGAACAATTTCCATTTGATTTGCCTTGACTTGAAAAGTGTCTGCAAAGAGCCGGACAGGAAAAATCAGAAGAAGAAAGAGAAAAAAGAGATCGATCAGCTTCATAAGGTATACTTTCTGTGATTCTCATTGATTACCATTTAGTCGGTGCCCAGGCGGAATGCTTCCAGTCATTAGGCTGCCCGCGCAGCGGATAAATCTTCAGACTTTCTGCATGACCATCCAGCATGACAACGTTCCATTTTCCGTTGTGCCTTTGTCCGGGAAAGAGATAGCGTGCTCTGATTTCAGCATGCGGAGCTCCCTGATAAGGTCCAGTCTGATTTCCTTCCCACTTATCTCCCACTGCATAGGTTATGGATGGTGTGGCACTCGCAGATAATTTGCGCCAGACTACACGTGACTCTGCAATCGCAGCCAGGCTGACGTATTGCTGATTGAAGAAACGGTTCATTCCGTAATGTGTTCCTTTCCATGTATTGAAATTGCTGGAGGCTGTTCCAAGAGTGTTCCGCTGTTCCGCCGGACAACGAAATATTCCTGTCGGTTTGTCTTTGTTCCATTTTGGCAGAAACTGCAACTCTCCATAGACTTGCTGCCACAATGTACCGTAAGGCCCTCCACTCGGGAAAAAATTGGCAGGTGAAAGATAGTCATGAAATGTATCGGCATAATTTGTCAGCGCAATGCCGAATGTTTTGGTATTATTCAGACAGTGTATGCTTTGTGCCATTGCCTTGGCCTTGCTTAATGCCGGAAGGAGCATTCCAGCCAGAATCGCGATGATCGAAATTACGACCAGTAATTCTATTAATGTGAAAAATCCCTTGGATTGCCTCATTTCTTTTTCTCCTTATTTGTTTGTGTTTTTACTTTCATTTTCATCTTTTGTTTTTCTCCTTATGAACGGATTAAAATTTCCGGTATCAGTATTTTATGTTCCGGAGCGGTGTTCTTCAAGTGTTGCAGCAGCCATGAGACCTGTTCTTCCAGCATGACATCGGAAGTGTTGACCGGGAATATGGAAAATCGCCCCGCGCGGGTGTTGTTCATGCCGTAAAGCCGGATGCTCTTCTCCAGCCGCCCATGCTCCTGCAAGGCTTTCATCCCGCCGAGAGCACGGTAGTCGTTGGCAAAGATCCAGCATTCCGCTTTTTCCCCCTGCGCCAGAGCATGGTTTACCGCATGATATCCCTGCTCGAACACCAGATCGGAGCAGTCGAACGGCTGGCGGTCACAGTCCTCTATGGAATACAGAATGCTCTCCGTCCCGTTTTCTTTCAGAAATGCTGCGGATTCGGCGCAGTACATTTGAAAATACTTGTCGACCATGACATAAGCGACCCGTCGTGCTCCATATTTCAGAATGTCTCCGGCATATTTCAGGAAGACGGCGTTATAATCGAACCTCAAATCATTCCGGGAATATTCGTTGTTGGCGCTGACATAATCAATCCCGTTGTCTTCGATCAGGCGGATCAGGCTCTCCTCCCCGACCGGCGAGCCGAGGATGACGAACGCGGAGCAGCCCCGGTTGATGAGATCCCGGATTCTCTGCTGATTTTCCTCTCTGCTGTTTCCCATCGTGACGGCGTAAACGCTTTCCCCGGTTTTTTCGAGCTCGGAGATCAGGCGTATCGTGAGATTTCTGTTTTCCTCGGTGTGGTAAGTGCGCTCCTGGGAAAAAAGAATCGCCACGGTCCTGGTCTTCTCCCCGACCATGATCTTGTAACCGATATTCGGCTGATACCCCATTTCGTCGGCAAGCTTCCTGACTCTTGCAATCTGCTCCCTGGAACAGTAGTTGCGCCGTCCGTTCAGTATCTGCGAAACAGTCGGCACCGCCAGATTTGCCGCCGCCGCAACTTGTTTCAAGGTGACTTTTCTATTTTTTATCATAACTGCCTTTTCTATATGCAAAGTAGTTTGTATGATATATTATATTCGATTTTCCTTCTATTGTCAAGAGGGTATACAAACTATTTTGCATATTTTTTCCTGTTTTGTTTTTTGGGTGCCGGAAGCAGAAGCAGTGGAGACGGGGAATATGGGATACTCCGGAATACTTTTTCTCTGCTCTGCCTTGCCGCATGGCTCTCTGTCGCGTCGGAGAAAAACAGGGGAGCCATCGCACTTTTTCTTTGCCGCGCTGTCAAAAAAGGGAGAGGGACAGAGTTTCCGCTTAAGTTTTTTAGTATTGAATCGGGATTTGACTTGAAAAATGAGAGAGAATCGTTACAGTAAACCGGAAGCGGTCGGAAGTCCGCATGAAACAGGTGGTTTGGATGGCTTACAAAATGAAAAGCAGGAGCGCGCCGGAGGAGAGTCTTTCCCAGTCCGTGGGACAATCTTCTCTGGATGATGTTTCCGTCAGAGCGGAGCAGGCGGAGAAGCTTGCCGCCGAATCCGGGGGCATTCCCAATCCCGCCGACCTGCCGTACGTGGAACAGGAAGATATATTTGAATGTGACGGCGCGCTGCGCACCTATATGCGGAATATGGCGGACGCCATTCCTCTGACTTCGGAAAACGAGAATGCGATCTGGGACGAAATTGCGGAACTTCATGATCTGATGCGGCGCAAGCTTTATCCGTTTGCTTTTGTGGTTCGTCTGCATGTCAAGCTGTTTGAGAAATGCCGGAACCCGGACACACTTTACGAGGTATTTTCGCAGTCGGCTGTTCAGGCGATCGGCGGAACCGGAGAGGTGATCCGGCTCATGCCGACTGCCAGAGAGGAACTTCTGGATTGCCTGAAGGAGCTTCACAGCGCCTATGCCGGCGGCGATCCCGAAACTATCGACGCCGCGCGGAATCTGCTCGTGGAACTGATGATGACTTATCCCGTTCAGATGGATCAGATATTCCGCAGTTTCGACATGTTGCGCACGTATGCCGGGCAGTTGAAGAATCCCGGCAGGGAAGCGGAGTCGCTGCTTGCCGAGGAACTGGTCTGCACCATGGAGGAGTTCAATTCGGTCTATCAGGAACTGGAGGGCATCTATCATCTGCTGGATGAGAAGCGGCGCGTACTTGCCGAGGGATACCTGCGGCTGGTCGTAAGCATTGCCAAGAAGTTTCAGGGCAGGGGAGTCCCGTTTGTCGATCTGATTCAGGAGGGCAATATCGGGCTGATGAAGGCGCTTGACAAATTTGACTACAAGCTGGGACACCGTTTCAGCACATATGCGACATGGTGGATCAAACAGTGCGTGTTTCATGCGATCGGGCGGCAGGCCCGCGTGATCCGCCTGCCTGTTCACATGCTGACGACTCTGAACAAGATCAATCACGCGGAACAATGTTTCCTGCAGGAACACGGGCGCGAGGCAACGGTCGAGGAGATTGCCGCCGAACTGGAAATGACACGCGAACGTGTGAATTCCATGAAACGCATGGCGATGCAGGCGATCTCTCTGCAGGCTCCGCTTTCCGCATGGAACGACGGCAAAAACGCGTCTGTCGAGGATACCGTGATGACACTGCGGGATGAGGACGACCCGATGCGCAGTTTCGCGCAGAAACTGTTGCGGCAGAAGCTGTTCGAGACTCTCCGGACACTTCCGCCCCGTTCGCGCGAAGTGCTTTCCATGCGTTATGGTCTGGACGGCGGGCGTCCGAAGTCCCTGACGGAAGTCAGCACCTACTTTAATATATCGAGAGAACGCATCCGGCAGATCGAATCCGGTGCGATTGCGAAATTGCGAGACCCCTCCACCATCAAAATGTTTGAGGATTATTTTTCATGAGAAATGCTCCTGTGCGTGTGGCTTATGCACGTTGCGCCTCCTATGCCGACCGCCGTATCCTGAAAGAGTCGATCGAAAAAGTGCTTGCGGTCCAGATTGAGGATTTCGGCGGTGTGTCCGGTAAAAAGATCATGCTGAAACCCAACCTGCTGGCATGGCGGCGGAAAGAGGATATCGCATGTGTGCATCCGGCTTTTGTCGTCGAGAGCGCCCGCGCATTTCTGGACGCCGGGGCTTCGGAAGTCGCAATCATCGAAAACCCGGCGGTGCAGACCGCTCCCGCGATCATCAAGTCAATGGGGATTGCCGGGGAGCTTGCCGCGATGAATGTGAAAGTCGCCAATTTTGAACGTTTTGCGAAGATTTCCCCGCCGGAGAATGTCCGCTTCAAAAATATCGAAGCCGCGCAGGAGTATCTGGAGTTCGACGCTGTGTGCGATATCGCCAAAGCCAAGACTCACGGCATGATGAAGCTGACCCTGTGCGTCAAGAATCTGTTCGGACTGGTCAAGGGCAGCGAGCGCATGGGGTGGCATCTTGCGGTCGGCAGGGACTTTGCGATGTTTGCCGATATGCTTCTGGATATCTATCTGACGGTCCGCCCGCAGTTCAATCTTCTGGACGCGATCACCTGCATGGAGGGCAATGGACCCGGAAGCGGGAGTCCGGCGGAACGCGGTTTCATTGCCGGCGCGTCGGATTCGCTGGCGCTGGATTCTTCTGTTGCGCCGCTCCTGGGGGTGGACGATCTTCTGATCCTGAAAAATGCGGAGCGCCGCGGATTGCTTGTCCCTTTTGTAAATACGGGCGATGTTCCCGAACGGAATCCTTTTCTTCTGCCGGACCCTCCGGGAATGCTGACGGAGTGGGGAGTGTTCCTGCCGCCGTTCCTCAAGGGATGGCTCCGGAACTATGTGATATCGAAGCCGCTTCTTGACCCTGTGAAATGCATCGGCTGCGGGTTGTGTGTCAAGATGTGCCCGCCGCAGTCCCTGAAGCTGAAAGACGGCAGGCCCGTATTCGACCTGCCGAACTGTATCCGCTGTTATTGCTGTCAGGAGCATTGCCCGAAGGGAGCGATCATTCCGAAGAAGACCCTTCCGATGCGCTGCATGGAAGGTGTCGAAGACTGCATCCGCTTTCTCTTTGGGAAATGAACCTGAAAGAGTGAAACCATCCTGATTGTTTTTTGATGCCGTGATCCTGCGGTCCTGCGCCGATGCGCTGGTCCTGCGCCGTACGAAATTTCCGCAGGGGGGCTCTGCTGTTGCGTCTTACGCCCGTTCCCGGAGCTTCGTTTCCACTCTTTGAATGGATTTGACACCGTTGAGATTCCGTCTGCGGCAGCCTGTTTCTATGCTTTGCATCGGAGGATTTCATTCACATACGGAACCTGATCATCGGATCACTCGACGAAAATGATTTTGGTTTCATTCGGCAGCATGGGAATTTCCGGGCGTGCGGTCCGGGTTCCGTAGACCTGTCCCGTGACGGCATCCCTGAAGACGGCTTTCCGCGGCCAGTGAATGGTTTTGACGCCGCCTTGCCCGGTATGAATTCCGAGCAGTCCGTCTCCGAGATACAGCATGGCGTCGGGATCCTCCGTATAAATATGGACCCCTGCCTGACGTGCCAGTTCCCGCCAGACCGCCGGAGTCAGAACCGGCACCGCGCTGTAAACACTGGTCCATGCCGGGAATTTTTTCAACGCCAGCGGTGATTTTCCCGGCGTCTTCATGAAACGTCCGGAGAGGCACGCCTGCGGATCCGTCGGATAAGCGACCGGCGCGGCTTCACAGGCGGAGGTGTATTGAGGCGGCAGAGCGCCGAAGTTTTCCAGCCCCATTGCCAGCGGAACCGAGCCCGCGTCAGACATTTTGATCCCCGTCAGGGAAGATACGTTTTCTATCGAGCGCGTTTCGTTGGCGATCAGTCCGGAGTTATAGAGCCAGACCAGCATTCTGCCGTTGTTTTTCAGGCGGTTGATACTTTCAACGGCGGCAGGGGAGGGCGCCCAGACATTCAGAAAAACATACATCTTATAGCCGGGAAAATCGGGGTGCTGCAGATCGTTGAGGAAATAGACGTCGAAATCGGCTCCCATGCGCCCGAAGTTGCCGTTTTGCAGATGAAGCAGGGCGCGTCCGGTCAGCTTTTTCACTTCCGTTGTCGTGCAGAGCAGGCTTGGTTCATCGACGATGACTGCGATTTCCGCAGGAATGAAGCGGCGTTCCGGGGATTTGAGTGCAATCTGCCGGGTATTGGCAATCGCCTGGAGGATACCCTGATTGTCGAACGCTCCGCCGTGCAGGTCATACCAGTGGAGTCCGTGTCCTTTGCTCCATGTGTAAATGAACATTTTGCGGATCATGGAGATGGTTTCGAAAAAGGTTCCGGCGTATCCCCAGTTTCTGGTGCCGCTCAGGAAAGTGCGGAGATCGGCTTCATCCACAAATATTTTGTTATGCAGTGCATAGGATGCCAGTGGCGCGCTGACGGAGTGCGGTTTGCCTGCGCCGCGCTGGGCGTATTCCACTGCGATCAGGTAATCCAGCTCCGGCGATGCTATGATCCGTTCGATGCTCATTTCGCCCCATTCGAGATACCCTGCGACAGAGAAGAATTTGCCGTAGTAGGCGGCAACGATTTTCTCTCTGCCGGTTTCTTCTTTTATGGCGGCGGCATAGCTCAGTATGGTATCGGCAACCGCATCGGAAAACGCCCTGTTGAACTCAATGATATCGGCGTCCTTGACCGGATCGAGGAAAAATCCCTCCGGTGAATGTTTTCTCCGCTCCTGCGATGGAATCTGAATTTCTTCAAAAGAACCGTAATTCCGTTTCCAGCTTTGATTCAACGCTGTGATTGTACCATATTTTTTCAGCAGCGTTGCCCGGAAATACCGTTTCATGGCAGTGCTGTAATCCCCGAGATAATTCAGGTTCCTGCCGGTCCACTGCATGAACTGCCCGTCTTCGCCGCCGTCCAGCCCGAAACCGGCGATCTGATGATAATAGGGGCGCGACCGGATGAAAGCGATCATTTTCCGCAGAAATGCTGTGGAGTCGGCGCGCCAGCGTTCAGAGGCGTAAGAGATGCGGTTGACCGGTCCCCCGGTGTGAAAATAGCGTTCTTCCGGGTATTTGTTCACATACCATCCGGGAGCGTCGGTGTTGAAGAAGACGACCAGTTTGCCGTTGGGGGCATAATACATGGCGGAGAGCAGGTAGAGCTCCAGTTCCTCCGTATTGACGGAGCCGTCCGGCATCCAGAGTTTGTCCAGTGAAAGGTTGATTTCAAATAACCGGATGCCCGCCTTGTCGAACCCGGTCATGAAACGGTTGCTCCGGGTGTTGTTGCGGGTATTGATGGCATTGCGGTAAAGCATGGGAGGAACGGAGACGCCATTCAGATACAGTGCCGGAAGACCGTTTTTTTTCCGGACTTCCGCACGCAATGGCTGGGGAAGCGCCGCCGCTTTGATTTTCAGTGTGCCGATTCCCCCTTCCTGCGCTTTGTCCTGAGCGCAGAAACGGACACTGCGGCTTTCCAGTTTCAACTGATATTCTTCCGACATTGCAAACGGGGGGAGGACGATTTGCCCGGTGATTTGCAATTGACTGCCGTTGACGGTGGTCCGGACCGGTGTGCGGAACAGTTCCCTGTGATTGCGCAGGAGCAACAGGTATGTTTCAACATTCTGTGGTGCCGCTCCGTTGAAGATTGCCTGAATTTTGACGGTTTCCCCTGCATTCGCAGCCAATTTCAGGAATGGAGTTTTCCGCGATAAAACCGGAACTGACGTAAAGTTCCGATAGGCTGTTTCTCCATACGGTACTTGCGGCGGCCGCAGCCTTGCTGTTGCGGAGGTCCAGCCGGAGACATCGAAACCGGGCTGATTCCAGCCGGGCGTCAGGCGTTCCGATGCCTTCCAGTCCGTTCCGGAAGCAATGCTTGTCACGTTCCCGTCTTTGCCGACTAAATTCAACTCCCCCAGAAAGCCGGAGCCTCCGCCCACATTGAACGCATCGACCGCCAGTGTGTTCTTTCCCTTGACCAACAGTGATTTGAGATTTTCGTTGACGGCGGGAATTGCCCAGCCGTTGATTTTCACCGCGGCTTTTCCGTTCAGGTAGACGGTGCCGCGATCATCGCTTGCACCCTGAAAAACGACTTTGGAAAGTTGATCGGGGTCTGCTTCGAAATGGGTGACGAAATAGCGGTGCACTTCCGGCTCCGAGGTATTGCCGGACCAGATCCAGGAGGCTTTCCAGTAATTCGGCTCCACCGGCGGAAGCCAGTCTGCGTAGTGAATTTTTTCCAGTTTCCATACCGGGGAAGTTCCGGCGCCGCTGCGGACTGTCAGACGTGTTTCAACGGTATCCGGCGGCAGGCGCAGTTCCGCGTCGAATTTGATTTGCCCGGAAAACGGAGTCCAGCGGGGAGCTAAATCAACGGCTGTCGTTTTTCCCATTTCATCCACAAAAACGGCCTCCAGCCGGAGCTGTGCGGATGAGTCTGTTTCGACCTGTCCGGAAATCCGGTTGACGCTTCCGGGAATGAATTTACGGTTGATCAACGTGACTGCACCGTTTTCCATTTGCAGTGCTGCGAGAGCGGCAATGTCTGCCGGAGCCAGTGCCTGAGGGTGAAGTTCAATCCGCCCCATGATTGTCGGATGCGGGCTTCTGGGATTCCATGCGGGAATGTCGCCGATCTGCCACTCGCGGGGAAAGTTCCTGCCGAGTTCAAAGTTGACACGGCGGGAGGCGGCAAGCCGTCCGTTCTGGTAAAGTTTCAGGTCGGTATGCCCGTCTTTTGTCTCCCATGTGAAAGCCAGATGAGTCCACCGGTTTTTCTCAAAGACGCCAGGAACGATCAATTCTCCGGTTTGTTTCGCGGAGGTGTTCAGGCTCCAGAGCAGCCGCAGTCTGCCGTCCGGGAAACGGTAGAGATAAATGTGCGGAGTGGTTTTGCCGAGCTTTCCTGCCGTAAGAAAGAAATGCCAGGCTTTTTCCTGTTGATCCCAGCCGTCGGGACGAACATGGAGCGCGGCTGTTCCTGCCTGTTGAAAACATTCCGGCAGAGTGACTTTTTCCTGTCTGGCGGCCGGCGGGATACTTCCTCCGGGAAGTGCCCTGTGGCGGAAAATGATCGTTTCGGTGGCGGACAGGGAGAGAAGTGTCAGGGCAAGGCAGCAAAAGAGTGTGGTTTTCATAAAATGGGATTCTCCTATTTATAGAATGGGTTGATATGAATGAATGGCGCCACCTGAAAACGTCTCATTGCATTTGTTTCGCCGGTGGCATGTCCGTCTGCCCAGACAATATTCGCAGAGCCGTTGTGCCTTGTATGAATCTGTGAATTGCCGTCATTGTTCCACGAATCGGAAATACGGAAGTAGCCACGGTTGATGGAGGCTGTGTATCTGGAATCCGCCAGCAGAATGATCGCGCTTGCATTTTTCAATACGGAGCCTTTGATCCCGCTGGGTGGATCATTGTAGTCGTTGTTCCCCCCGCAATAGTAATTGGAGCCTATTCCCAGATAGTTATAGCCGTAACTGATCCATGCATAAGTCCAGTTGGTCTCCGGTGTTTTGATGAAATCGTCCCGATAGGCGAAATCGGGCGGCAGGTCCGGGCACAGATAAAGTCTGCTGTTCTTCAGATAATCGTATTTATGGAGATTCCACGCCCATGAATCACTCGTTGAGGTTCCCCAGAAAATGAAATAATCATTGAAGTCCATCTGATACCCCATCATGCTTTGCGATATCTGCCGGTTCTGGTTCAGGCAGGAGATGCTTCTGGCTTTGCTCCGGACCTGATTCAATGCCGGCAGCAGCATTGCCGCCAGAATCGCGATGATCGCTATTACGATGAGGAGCTCGATCAGGGTGAAAACTTTTGTTTTTCCTCTGGTAGTAAGAACAGAAGAACAGGGAGCATGAAAACATTTGAATATTTGAACAATTGAACAACTGAACAATTGAATGAAAGAGGATGGAATCCGTTCGCGCCTTACCTTGCTGTTGCCGGAATGGCAAGGTAAAGCCATTAAAAATTTGACCAATGGGAAATACTGCGGACCGGATGTTTTCGTGATCGGGCGCATGACGGGTGGATTTTGACACATGACATTTCTCCTCTATGAACGTTTTTGCACTGTATTGCGCAGAATCAGTTTGGGTTTCAGATATTGGCTGACGGGATGCTGATCCGGGGTGTGGATCATTCCGATAAGGCACCGCACGGCGGTCCGGCCCAGTTCAAGACGCTGCTGTGCGATGGTCGTCAACTGAAATTCCGGACGCGCCGCCATCGGTCCGTCGTTGAATCCTATGACGGAAATATCCTCCGGTACCCGGCGCCCCGACTGCCGCAGTTGATAAATGATATCCAGCGCCTGATGATCCGAATATGCCGCTACCGCAGTGATGTCCCGGTGTTTCATCAGGATTGCCACGGCATCTTCTATCCGGTGATACCGGCTCAGGCGGAGCCCGTACTGTCTGGCGGCGGCCCGGTTGCCTTTGAAACGGTCGGGTAGCTCAGTGCAGCCGAGAACATGGCGATGACCGAATTCTGCGAGAGTCTCCACCGCCAGAAAACCTCCGTAAAAGTTGTCGGTAATGACTTCGATATATTTTTTCGGTGCAATGGAGGAACAGAAGATCACCGGCTTGTTTCTGCGCATAAATCGCGGCAGATACGGGTCCAGCAGGTGATTGCTTTCCGAAATGATGAGCCCGTCGATGTCTTTTTCCAGCATCAGATTGACCTGATGTTCCACATGTTCGTCGCCGGGATTGACCCAGCCGACCAGCAGTCCGTAGCCGTGAGCGGCGGTTTCCTCGCCCGCCCCCTGCAATATCTCATTGTAAAAAGTCCGGGTCACGCCCGGCAGGAGGTAGCCGATCAGACGGCTTTGCCGTGACTGCAAGGCACGGCCGATATTGCTTTGCACATAGTCCAGTTTTTTGGCGAGCTCCTGAACTCTGCGAATCGTTTCCGGCGACATTCTGGGCTTTCCCCGCAGCGCGAGGCTGATTGATGCCGGTGACAACCCCAGTTCCTTCGCCATTTGTTTGATTGTGACTGCCATAAAAATCTCTTTTTTTTCTGTTAAAACGTTTTAACACTTTTAATTATACTGAAAAAATCTGATTTGTCAAGGGGGTGTTATATATTTTTATTGATAAAAATCATTTTTTGAGTGAACCGCCTGCTGTTGTTTTCTGCGAAAGTCGTTCTTTTCCATTTCCTGATGAAATGCCTGCGATCGAAAAACTGTGCTCTGTGGCATGATTCCAAGTTATGAAAGGTGAGATCACCGGATGCCGGAACCTGCCTGTATTGCGGCAAACGATTTTTTGATATGCATGGCGTTCGGATTTTCAGTTCGAATATTTGAAGTAAGAAATCTGGTTTATTTTGAGGCGATTCACCATGAGATGAGTTTATTGCAATATCTGAAGAATCTCTGCTCCTGAGAATGAACTGAGGGAATGAAGCAACTTTGATTTTCTTAAAAGACGTTTTTCACTTGGTGTTTTCACTTTTTCAATTATAATAGAGAATGCAAAGAGCCAACAGAATCATAAAGTAGGAGTGGAGTGATGAAAAATCGTTTTGCAACAGCGGAATGCGGAGATAAAAGCGGAACAGGACGGGATTTCACCTTGGTGGAATTGCTGATCGTGATTGCCATCATCGCCATTTTAGCTGCAATGCTTCTGCCTGCATTGAATCAGGCGCGGGAACGTGCGCGGGGAATTTCGTGTATCAGCCAGTTGAAACAGCTGAATACCGGTTTCATGATGTATTCACAGGATTATGACGGCTGGATTTATCATTACTGCGGGGAGGGGAAAAACTCTTACCTTCCTTTGATTGCACCCTATTTGCAGAATAAAGGAACCGATTCTTCCATATTTTACTGTCCATCCGTCCGCTCACTGCTCGGACGCCACGGAACGAAAGTGAATTATACCTACGGGGTTGTCTACAAGACGCCGCATGCCAACAACGGCAATACTCCGGCAATGCCTGTTTTCAAAAGACTGGAGTCGCGTTCCGCAAACAACTATCCGACACGTTCTTTGTCCATCGTCGCGTTCGGCGGCGATTCCGCGCCGGGACCGACCAATATGGCGTCTACCGGCAATTCCCTGCGGATTACAGCCGCGTCCAATGATGCTTACGCGGCGCTTCACATGCGGCATGGCGGACGGGGAAATATGATGTTTCTGGATGGCCATGTCGCAAGTGTGGGACCGGGGGATATCGGCGGCAGCAAGAAGGTTTTCAGCATCAACGGCGCGTATTATAATACCAGCCGTGCCGAGGTGGAGCTGATCAAAGGCTACCGTAAAGCGAATTACCAGCCGGTAGACCTGCCGTGACATGGAGGGATGAACTGTGAATAAGTCGATTCTTGTTTTCTGCATGTTCCTGGCTGTCCGGATCGGCTCCGTGGCGGCGGACGGGGAAATCTTGTACCATACCGGATTCGATTCGGAGGAGGCTTTGGCTGCGTGGGGGCGGACGCCCGGATGGAAATTCGCGGCAGGAGGCGGGCGCAACGGCACCGGTGCGGCTGTGTTGTCCCGCAATGCCTTTTCCGGTCCTAATGTCAAAATGCCCGTTGACAATCTGCGCCCCGGAGTTTTATACCGTCTGACGGTATGGGTCCGCCCTGAACTCCTTGAGTCGCAGGACCATAATCAGAATTACGGTGCCTTTTGTGTCGAATACGAGAGAGGCGGCAAATGGTTTTCGGGAAACTATCCGCTGGTCAGCCATCGTGAAAACGGCTGGAAGAAGTGCTCGCTGGACTTTGTATTGAAAGCTGGCGCGGACCGTGCCAATCTTGTGCTGTATCTCCGCAGGGGATTCAGGGGACGTGTCTTTTTTGATGACTTGCTGCTGGAGGAAGCCGGCGATCCGCGGGCGGCAATTCTGGTCACATCGCCTTCTCAACTGACTTTTTACGGTGACGGCGGAGTTCTTGAACTGACGGGAACGGCGTCCGCAAAGGGGGCGTTGAAGATGTTGCTGCAAGTGGAACAGGGCGGGCATTCCCGTGAATTGTCATGCGGGGAGTCTGAACCGCATCGTTTCCGCTTTGTGCTGAAAAATCTGCTGCCTGGCAGATTGAACTTGAAAATGAGGCTTGCCGATGCCGCGGGGAACCGGAGCCATGCATCTGCGGAACAGACTTTGTTTGTCAGGCAGGGAAAGGAGTCCGGGACCGGATTCGATGAAGCGAACAGAATGCTTGTGAGAGGAATTCCTTTCATGCCGGTCGGGATCTTCGGCGGTTTTCAGTCTGTGGAGGACCTGCGGACTGTCAGGCGGGCAGGTTTCAACACGATTCTTCAATACGACTGTTTCAGCATGAAGTTCGGTGGAAACGGAAAAAGTTCCATGGATACGATTCGGAAATCTCTGGATGCAATCGAAAGATCCGGGCTGAAACTGATTTTTTCCCTGAAAGATCAGTTGCCGGGTAAGAGGGCGGTGCGCAGGCGGCTGGACGAGGCGGACAGTCCGGAAAAAGTGGTCCGCCTTGCAGTGGAGTCCCTGCGGGATCATCCTGCTTTGCTGGCGTGGTATCTCAGCGATGAAGATTCCAGAGCGGAGTTGCGGCAGTTGATACGGTTGCGGGAATGTGTGTCGGAGATCGATCCTGCGCATCCCACGGTGACGTTGACTTTCCGCCATGAGGATTTGCCGGTGTACGGACGCAGCGGCGATGTGCTGGCGATAGACGACTATCCGATTCGCCGTCGCAAGGGCAACGATCTGTCTTCGCTGTTCCGTCTGGCTGAAGCCGCGGCTCTGGGCGGGCAGCCGGTCTGGATTGTTCCGCAGGTATTCAACTGGGGGATATATAAGGCGAAAGACCGTGAGGATTTTCAGCAGAGTTTTACATTTCCAAGCGAGGCGGAAATGCGCGCGATGGTGCTTGCCGGTGTTGTCTATGGAGCCAAAGGATTCATTTTCTACAGCTATATGGATGTATTCCGCCGGATTCAGAAATATGCTCCGGGCAGTGAAAAGGCGGAGTGGCCCAAGGTTGTGAGGACCGTGGCGCTTCTGAAACAGTTGGAGCCTTACATCATGAGCCGTCGGAAGATTGAGTTCCTGCCGGTGGAGCAGACGGGAAAAGGCGTGGTCAAGGCGGCAGTTCTGACGGCTGATGACGGCAGGCGTGCGGTCATTGTGATAGCCGCCGATGAGAATGCTTCCGGGAAGGTCGGGCTTCCGGACGGTATATCCGGTTCCAGGACATTCCGTTTTGCGCCGGGGGCAATTGACGCCGTGGTTTTGTTTGAAAAAGAATGAGGAAGGACAGGAACATGAAAAAGATAAAAATCGGAATCGTCGGACTGGGGTCCATGGGAACTGCGCACCGTCTGGCAATTGAGTCTCTCGATGATTTCGAGCTCGCCGCGATATGTGACATTGAGGAATCGAAGTTGAAGGATTTCAAGGACAGAATCCCATGTTTCACGGATTATCCGGCCATGCTTGCGGAAGCGGCGCTGGATGCGGTAACGGTTGCGACGCCGCATTGGTTTCACCCCGAAATCGGCACGGCGGCGCTGGATGCGGGGAAACATGTCCTGATCGAAAAACCGATTGGGGTTCATGTGAGCCATGCGCGGAAACTGCTGGATGCGATTGCGCGCCATCCGGAACTGAAAGCCGCCGCAATGTTCAACCAGCGCAGAATCGAAGCGCATCGCCGCCTCAAATCGCTGATCGACGGCGGGGAACTTGGAAAGATTCTGCGCATCAACTGGATCATCACCGACTGGTTCCGCACACAGCGTTATTACGACTCCGGCGACTGGCGCGCAAGCTGGCGCGGGGAGGGGGGCGGCGTACTGATCAACCAGTGCCCGCACCAGCTCGACCTGATGCAATGGTTCTTCGGCATGCCGGAGCGGGTCACTGCATTCATGAGTTTCGGCAAATATCACCGGATCGAAGTGGAGGATGAGGTTACGGCATATCTGGAATATCCGGACGGGGCGACCGGCGTGTTCGTCACTTCGACCGGCGAGGCTCCGGGAACGAACCGTCTGGAGATTGCGGCGGAACGCGGGCGCGTCATTCTGGAAAACGGGCGTCTTGAGTTTCTGCGGAACGAGGTTCCTGTTTCCGAGTTCTGCAGAAACTCAACGGAACGTTTTGCCATGCCGCCGCGCTGGAACTGCATGATTCCCGGTGACAGCTCGAACCCGCATATGCACCGGGATATCATCGAGAATTTCGGAAAGGCAATTCTGTATGGGGAGCCGCTGACCGCATGTGTTTCGGAAGGAATCCGCGGCTTGGCTCTCGGCAATGCGATGCTGCTTTCCGCTCTTGAAAAAAGAGGGGTGTCACTGCCGCTGGATGAGGAGTGCCTTGCGGGACATTTCGACCGTCTGACTGCCAATTCCCGTTACAGGAAGCAGGTAATCCTGCCTTCAGACAATGATTTTGTACGTTCGTTCAGTAAATAAGGACCGGTTCAGCGGGGATGAATGATCAGCTCGCCCTTGATCTGTTCCCTGAACGGTTCCGTGTTGTTCCGTCTGCGTTCCGCCAGCCAGCGCACGGCTTCGTGCGACATGAAGTCGAGCTGCTGGCGGACGAGGCAGACGCCGGGATAATTCAGGAGCGACGGGACATAATCGAAGCACATCAGGAGATAATCCCTGCCGGGCATTTTTCCGTAAGTCAATCCGCAGGTGACAAGCGGCAGCGCAAGATCGAAGTGCAGGACTGCGATTGCCCTGGCATTGATACTGCCGGCAAAGAGAATGCGCCCCGTCTCTGCGATTTCGCGCGCAGGGTCCAGAAATTCGCGGCAGTGAATCGCATTGGTTCCGAATCTGCCGCCGAGTTGCGCCGCACATTCAAAAAATGCGATGGTCCGGTCATAAAGATAAGGGCGGTCCGGAGTCGGCTGATAGCTGATCATGGCAAGATCGCGCCCGCCTTCGATCAGAAGCCATGTCAGCGCATCATGCATTGTCGCCGTCTGGTCGGTGGAAATCGAGTCATAATTCAAATAATTCCGGTTGATCAGAAGCTGGGGGATGCCCGCCTGCTCAAGAACCCGCATTCCATGCAGGGAATACATGGAGGGACAATACCAGATCACGGCGGAACCGGGGGCGGTCAATTCGGAGAAATGCAGCGGGATGTCTTCCTCATAAATGCTTTCCATCGGCACCGGACACTCTGCCGTGCGGAAGAAACGCTCTTTCATACAATAGCCGATGTTGTGTTCATCATAGCCGGAGATGAAGAGTTTGCGGATTCCGCTGTCGGAGGGCGGCATGACAAAAGTCCCGCTTCCGCGTTTTCCTCCGAGCCTCCCTTCGGCGGTCAGCATGGAAATCGTGCGGTCAACGGTACTGCGCGAGAAGCCGTATTTGCGTACAAGCTGGTTTCTGGAAGGAATTTTTGCATTTACGGGCAGAGTCCCGTTTTTGATTTCCGCCATGATTTTACAGCGCAGCGCTTCGACTTTTCCCTGCATGTGTTTTCTCCTGCTTGATATGTAATATAGCATTGATTCTGCGGGATTTCCTGCCGGATTGCCTTTCGGAATCCGGTAAAATAAAAAAAAATGCTTTTTTTTTGAATTTTTACTTGACATTTTGCAAAAATTTCATATAATTCGCTCTATAACGGGACTCACACGACAAAATGAAGGAGAATGTGAACCATGGTAATAATTTGCCCTTACTGCGACATTGAGATCAATGAAAAGCTCGTGGAAGCCGAGGATGGATGCTGTCCGGAGTGTGGAACCCTGATCACTGCCGGTTCCGTTGTCGATGATGAAGACTCGGACGATATTTATGATGATGAATTCGGTGATGATGATCTGGGGGATGAGTTCGGCGATGACGAGTTTGACGATCTCGACTTTGATGATGAAGAATTTGATGAGAACGACAAAAAATACAAATGACCGTCTTGCGGATTGTGGATTTTTGAAAACCGGAAAGCGCTGGCTGTTCCGGTTTTTTTATAATCATAAACTGTAATGTATCGTTTTTTGAAATAAGCCGATTTGCCGTTTTCCTTTCCTGAAAAGTTTGTGCAGGTGTTTTGCATCTGTTTTGAGCCGGCGAAATATGCAGGGCGTTGCCGACGGAAATCACCTGCGCCATGACAAATCACCCTGAAATTGCTGTTGCCGCATTGGCTCTGCATGGAAAAATTGAATATTTTTCTCTTTTGCCCATTGACAAAAAGCTGATTCTGTTTATAATTAATAATAGAACAATATGGAACAACTTTGTTTCTGGAACCAGTAGATGAGGAGATTGCAATGATCAAGGTCGGTGTCGTCGGGTTCGGCTTGAGGGCAGGCGGGATCTATAAGATATTAAAGGAAGTGGACCCTGAATTCTGTCTCGGCGGAATTGTCGACCCGGATGAAAAAAGGGTTCGGCAGGAACTTCCGGAGAATGAACGCAATGTGGATTTTTACAGCGATATCGCCGGACTCGCCGGACGGGGAAAAGTGGATGCGTTGCTGATCGGCACCCGGTGCAATCTGCATACGGAGCTGGCTGTGGAGGCGTTGAAATACGATATTCCGGTATGGCTTGAGAAACCGGTTGCGATCTCCATGGAGCAGGCGCTTATGCTGGAGCAGGCGTGCCGGGAAAAGCAGGATCGCATTCTTGTCAGTTTTCCACTGCGGGCGACTCCGCTTTATGAGCGTGCCAAAGAAATTCTGGACAGCGGCCGTCTGGGGAAAGTCGTGCATTTCAACGCTGTCAATTATGTTTCTTACGGAGGCGTTTATTTCGAGACCGCCTACCGGAATTTTGAGGTGACGCAGGGGCTTTTCCTGCAAAAAGCGACTCATGACTTCGATTATCTGTGCCGGATTCTGAATTCTCCGATCCGCAGGATTGCCGCATTGTGGTCGCGCGGGCAGATTTTCGGCGGCGACAAGCCGGAAGGTCTCCGGTGCGGAGAATGCGGGGAAGTGGAAACCTGCATGGAAAGCCCTCTGAACCGTATGCGCGGGGATTCCGGCGGAGACCTCAAAAGTCATCTCTGTCCGTTCAGTTCGCGCCTTGGAACGCCGGAAAGCGGGATGAATGAAGACGCCTCAAGCGCATTGATTGAACTTGAAAACGGAATTCATGGAGTGTATTCTCAGGTGTTCTTCACCCGTCGTGCCGCATGGCGAGGCGCGACTTTCAGCGGATACAGGGGAACACTCTCCTTTGACTGGCCGAGTGCGGAAATCCATCTGACGGAACATTTTGCGCCGTTTGCCACAGTGATGAATGCGCCGAAGAAGAATTCCCATTTCGGCGGCGATTACGAGCTCGGACGCAACTTCCGGGACATGATCCTGAAGGGACGGGCTCCCCTGGCTGGGATTGCGGACGGACTGAACAGTGTCTATGCCTGTCTTGCCGCAAAAGAGTCTGCCGAAACGGGAGAGTTCGTCAATGTCAGGCATTTCGGAGACGCTTTCCCGGCAGATATGAAATCATAAGGTTTTGAAACCTTGCGGGTGCCGTTTGAAAAACTCCATGTGTGGATTAAAGTAAGGCGGAAACCGGAGGAAATGGAAAGATGACAACGCATATCATTAAAAAAGATGCACTTTATGAACGCTTGAAGCAGGACATTCTGCTGGGGCATTACAAAGAGGGGGAACGTTTGCCCAGCGAACCTCACCTTGCGTCTGCGCTCAAGGCGGGACGTGTCACCGTGCGGTCGGCTCTGGAGCGTCTGGAGAAAGAGAGACTGGTATTGCGTTATCAGGGAAAAGGCACTTTCGTGGCGAACCGTTCCGGGAAAGAGAATTATGCGGGGCATTATCTGCTGATTTATTTCGATTCTTCCGATTTGTCGAGTTCCACGCTTCATATCATGCCGGGAATCGAGCAGTATTGCGCCAGGCTGAACATACGCCTGACGAAAATGCCGCTTTCCGTCATCCGGTTCGCCGGTTATGAGCGTTCTCTTGAAATTCTGGGGCAGGATCATTACAGCGGAGTCATCCTCCTGGCGCATTGTTTTACAGGGAAAGAGGTGGAGCTTGGAATACTCAAGGCGTTGAAACTGCCGGTGGTGCTTCCCCATGCGGTGAAGGAGGATGCGGAAGCAACAGGATTTGCGACGCTTTACTATCAGGTGCATGAGGCGGCGGAGGAGGCGGTGCGTTATCAGGTCGCGCTCGGGTTGAAGCGTTTTGCGACGTTTAATTTCATTGACCTTATCCGGACTTCCGCTCCGGTTTTCAACTGGTCTCCGGAAGATTACCTGCTCATGTTGAAGCGGAACGGCGCGGATGCTTCGCCGGAGCTGATTTATGAGATGGAGCAGTCGGATCTTGAGTCTGTGGAGCGGGCAGTTCTGACGCTCCGGGAACGGAAACCGGAAGTCCGCTCCATATTCTGCTGTTCGGATTTCTGCGCCCTGCGGGTCTATCAGGCGTGTGCGAAACACGGGATCAGAATCCCGGAGGATTTGACTGTGATGGGGTTCTGCGGTTATCCGGGCGGACGCCTGCTTGCCCCGTCTCTCTCGACAGTGGATTTACAGTATGAGAATATCGGGCACATGGCGGTCGATGTCCTGCGGCATTCCGATGAATGGTTCGGCAGGGAGGCGCCCTGTCTGCCGACGCCGCATCAACTGATTCCCGGCGGAAGTACGGACATCGGAAAAAAGAAAACGGTGAAACAACAGAGAAAACAGGAAGAAAGGAAAAGGAAATGAAGCGATATCTGAGAACGGGATCTGCCGGCTGCATGGAAATTTTTACCCTGATAGAGCTGCTGATCGTAATTGCGATCATCGCGATATTGGCGGCGATGCTTCTGCCGGCACTGGGCAAGGCAAGGGAGAAGGCGTATTCCACGCAATGTCTTTCCAATCTGAAACTGCTGGGGCTTGCAATGAATCAGTATGCGGATGATTATAAGGGGTATTTCCCGCATTATCAGTTCGTGAATCCGCTTTCCCCTTATGCAGGTGTCAGAACTGAATTGCAGGGCAATGGACTGCCGAAGCTGGCATGGCCGTATAACCAGCCTGGCATCTTTCATTGTCCGAAAGACAGAGAGTCGGTTGATTACTACAACCGCAATGTTGCCATGCCCGGATATATGGGAGCCACGCAGATTATGGCTCAAAGTTATGCAGTCAATTACTATACCCGCAGCGACAGGTCCGACGACGGCAATATTGCCGTTGCTGTAAGGCAGGTGAAACAGCCGTCCCGGACATTCTATCTGACCGATGGTTATGGAAGCGTGACGAAAGGGGCTTTCCCGTTCGACCCCGGGAAGACGCCGCCGTCTTCTGTGATGGAAAACGCCTGTCGCCCCCGGCATATGAACAATGCCGATCTTGTGTTTGTCGCCGGAAATGCGGAGAGCGGCAGTATTCTTCAGCTTCGCATGATGAAGGACAAAGATTTATTTTTCACTGATTGAGTCTGTTTCCGAAATAACCAACATGAAAGGATCATGCAATGAAACACACACTCTTTATTCTCGGAGCTCTTTTCGCAGGAACTTTCCTCTTTGCGGAAGAACTTGACGTCAACGGAAATTTCATGAAAACCAGTCCGCAGGATGCGAAGCAGCCTGCCGGATGGACGAAGTCATGGGGCAATATGAAAGACATCGGCAGCGTAACGCTTGAAAAGGGAGCGGCAGACGGCAGGAATGCGGTTCGCATCAGGACAACCAGACTTCTGACTCCTTATACGAGTCTTGTCGAAATCCCCGTGACGGCGGGCAAAGAGATCACGATTTCCTTCGACGCGAAAGGGAAAGGGAGAATCAGCGACTGTTTCTATGTGCACGGTGTTGCTCCGAAGAAGGAGTACTACGGGCGTTTCCACAACAAAAATGTGGCTGTCACGCCGGAATTCAAACGCTACACGTTCACTTTCAAGACTCCCCCGGCGGAATATATGGACGGCAAGACCAAAAAAGGAATTCCCGGTTTCGTGCGTCCCGGAGTCTGCGCTTTTGCCGATTCCGATATCGTGATTGAGAATGTGAAAGTCGATGTGAAGTGAATTGAAGCATCAAGCAAGGATGTTCAGATGAAAAAAAGATTGCTTATACTGGCTTTGTGTCTCGGAACCGGAGGAATTTCAGCCGCAAATCCTCTGGCGGCGATCAACGACGATCCGCCGCCGCGCATGGAGAAAATCGGCAGAGAGAGAACAATTCCGCTTGTCCGGGACGGGAAAACGGAGATGGAGATCGTGATTCCGGCGGATGCGTTCCCGATTGTCCGCTTTGCCGCAGAGGAAATTCAAAAGACATTGCAGAAAGCGTCCGGAGCCGAGATCCCGGTCCTGAACGCTCCTTCCGGCAGCGGCAGGACAGTGCTTTTCCTGGGAGATCAGGAGGCGGTACGCGGGGCTGGGATTAAGGTTGACAGTATTCCGCGTGATGGTTTTATCCTGAAAACAGCGGGAAGGCAGATTTACCTTGCCGGCAGGGATGATCCGAAACTGCGTCCCGATGCGCGCGGCTGGGGCGTCATCCGCGAACGCGGCACCCTGCACGGCGCTTACAGTTTTCTGGAACGTTTCGCCGGAGTCCGCTATTATTTCCCCGGCGAGATCGGGACGGTGATCCCGGAAAACAAGAATATCGCCATGCCGGAAACGGAACTGCTGGACCGTCCGGATTTTCCTCGTCGGCGTGTCGGCTTTTTCGGGAAGAACTGGATTCAGGAGGTGGACCCCGGAATGGCGGGGCTGTATCATTTCCGGCTGCGGACGGAGAGTTTCTATGTGCCATGCTGTCATGGCTTGGAACGCATGAAATATCAGCTCCGTTTCACGAAGACGCATCCGGAGTATATTGCGATGGATGCGAACGGGAAACGTTATCTTGATCCCGGTTCCCCGTATTACGGCAACATCTGCTATACCAGCGAAGGAATGCGCAACGAGATTTACAGGGACGCGGAGGCTTTTCTGACCGGTAAGCCCGCTTCCTCGCGCGGACTTGCTTCATGGGACCCTTCCTCTGCCCAGCCGGGCTTTTTCGACCTGATGCCGAAAGACCATTTCAAGGACTGTATGTGCCCGGAGTGTCAGAAATTCTATGCCGCCCATCCGAAGAAATCGGATCTTGTGTGGGATCTTCTGAACGACATTGCCGGGCGCCTGAAAAAGAACGGGATTCCCGGCATGGTGACGATGCTCGCCTACGGGCATTATACCGATGTGCCGGAGGTTGAGTTGCAGGATAATGTTCTGATGCAGGTCGCGGTAAACGGTCCGTGGGCGGAGACGAATCCCGCACTTCAGCGGAAACATGACCGGCGTATTCTCGACTGGAAAAAGAAAATGAACCGCAAACCGTGGCTCTGGACTTACATCGGAAAATACGGAGCGCTGGAGCTGCCGGGAGTTCCGCCGCTGACTCCGCGTGCCGTCGGAAGCTACTTCAAGCGTCAGGCGGGCAATATCTGCGGCGGTTTTGTGGAATCCGAATCGGATTTCGAGCTGACGCAGTATCTGAATCTCTATGTTTTTTCCAAAGTGGCATGGGACAACCGGACGGATGTCGATGCGCTTCTGAAGGAGCATCACCGTCTGATGTTCGGCAAGGGCGCCGCTCCCATGGGCAGGTTCTTCGACCGTATCGAAGAACTCTGGATGAACCGGATTGCCGGGCGGATTGTCGAGACGCCGGTCGGTCCTCAGGCAGTGCCTCCCAGCGATTACGAATTGTGGGAAAAAATCTATTCCCCCGCCGAACTGAAAAAATTTGATGCCCTTTTTGATGAGGCGGCGTCTCTGGCGAAGGGAGACCCCGGAGCGGAAAAGAGAATTGCCTATTTCCGGAAATACATTCTGAATACGATCAGGGAGGCGTCCGAACAATATTTCAGAAATGCGGCGGATGTCGGTAAGCTGGCGTATGACGGAAAAAGTCTGGAACGCGGTGAAACGATCGTAATCGACGGCAGGCTTGACGACCCTGCATGGAAAAAGGCGCCGGAGGAGTGGCTGGTGCCGTTCAAGGGTGATGTTTCGGAGGCGGGGACCCGTTTCCGGCTGATGAAAGATGCACGTTATCTGTACGGCTCCGTCTTTTGTGAAGAACCGGAGCCGGAACAGATGATGTTGAACTGCAAAGCGCGTGATGACAAAATGCTCTGGCAGGATTCGGGTATTGAATTCTTCCTCTCGCCGGACGGAGACCGCCGGAACTACATTCATTTCATCATCAATGCCGACGGTGTGATCTATGATGCAAAATGTGAACGCATGGGAGGCGAAAGCCGCGCGGACATTGCATGGAATTCTTCCGTCGAGGTAAAAGCCGGACGCGGAAAAGACGCATGGACTCTTGAGTTCCGTATCCCCCTGAAAGATCTGGCGGGATTCAATCCTGAAAAAGCGTTCTTCAATATGGCGCGCAACCGGAATCTCAAGTCTTCGTGCGGTGTGAAGCTCTATACATGGAGTCCTTATATCAAAGGTTTTCATGATTCCCTGAATTACGGCAGACTGCGTTTCGATGTCCCTGCGGAGGAGAAGCTGATTGAGAACGGAGATTTCACCATTCCCTTTTCCGGTCGTTATTTCGGCGGCTGGTGGGCGGATCAGAATGAGGTCAATCAGGGATTCATAGCGTATGACGTGAAGATATTCCGCAAAGGCGGGCAGAGCCTGCGCATCAGAAACGACGGAAAGAAACGGCGGCTTGTGACGCAATGGCTCCCGAAGCTTAAATCAAACACGACTTACCAGTTGACTTATGACTTGAAGATGGAGGATGTGAAATCCTCGGGAAATGACGGCGGAGTTGTAATCAATTTCGGCGCCCCTGCAAATGTCTTCTACCCGAAGAACCGTTATTTCGGGACGATGCCGTGGACTTCTCAGGGAATGACTTTCAAAACCGGTGTTTTCACAAAGGAACATCCTGCGTTCATCCGTCTTCAGTTCTTCCCCGGAACGGGAACCGTATGGTTCGACAATCTGCAACTGAAAGAAATTAAAGAACAGCCATGAATAAAAAACGAACCTGATTTCCGGTTGTGACGGAAATCAGGTTTCTCAGCCGCTTCCCGGCAGTTTCGGCTGTCCGGGATGATGGATCACACTTTTACCGGGTGTCTTTCCTGTCCCGGATGCGGTTCCTGACCAGTTCGGCCATGCATAGGATCATAATCATCAGGAATCCGATGTTCAGGATTGCGAAAAGATGCCCGATGAAAGGCATATTCAGCGTGGAACTGTCTATTTCCGTGAACCGGAAGAAAAGAAACATGGTGCAGAGCCCGATCAGGAACAGGCTGCCATAGAATAAAAGTTCGACGATGCTTCCTGCGGGTCCCGTCGCGGTTTCCACTGTTATATTGTTGTTCCGTTTTCTGCTTTCGGGATATTTCATAATGCCCCTCCTTTACGTTTTCTTCCATCTGCCGGATACCGGCTGCACGGATCATCAACTGTCGGCATCCGCAGGAAAAGATGGAACCTGTTCTGCCTTAGACATGTGGATACGGCAATTTGTTCCGGGGAGCGTGAAATCTGAGGCGGGATAGCTCATTTTCCCGTTGGCGGGAATTCCTGAAGGCTTTTGCGGAGTGCCGCCAGTGTGACCGGTTTCAGGAGAATTCCGGAGAATGTTTCCGGCAGATTGCCGAGGGCCTGAGAGTCCGCAGTGATGGCGAAAACCGGAATTCCTGCGGTATCAGGGGACTTTGCCAGATGTTCCGCCAGCTCTGTGCCGTTCATCTCCGGCATCCAGAGATCGGTCAGGATCATTTCCGGTTTCCGGATTTTGAGCTGCTCCAGCGCTTCTTTTGCGGAACCTGCCGGAATGCTTTCTATTCCCAGCTGTTTCAGCATTGCCGCCAAAATCTTCAGATTGACGGGAACATCGTCCACGATCATGACCCGTTCCGGCAGACGGGACGGGGAAAGGGGGGCAGCCGCCTGATCTTCTCCTGAAACCGCCGGAACGGGATTGCTGTATTCCACTGCGGGAAGATGAATGGAGAATGCCGTCCCCTTGCCGGATTCGCTTTCCACTTCGATTCTGCCGCCCATGCGTTCCGTGAGACGCCGGGAGATGACGAGTCCCAGCCCCGTGCCTTCCGCATCTCTGACATGGTGCTGCTTGAAGGGAACGAAAAGTTCGTTGATTTCCTCCTGAGACATGCCCGGCCCCGTATCGCGTATCGCCACTGTGAAATCGCCGTGTTTTTCCGATTCCGCATGGAAGCCGGCGGTGAATGTGATTCCGCCGGTTTCCGTGAACTTGAAAGCATTGCCCAGAATATTCACCAGCACCTGTCTCAGGCGTTTTCTGTCGAACTTGAGCTGCCGTGGCAGAGTTTCCGAAAAATCGAGTCTGAACTTCAGATTTTTGCTTTTCGCCAGAGAAAGGAATATTTTGGCGATGTTGTTCAGAAACTCCTTCACGTTCAGGAATTCAGGAGCGAGATCCATCTTGTCGGCTTCAAGTTTGGAAAGATCCAGCACGTCGTTGATGAGCTCCAGCAGTGTGCTTCCCGCCTCCTGAATCGCATCCAGAGCCTCTTTCTGCTCGGTTTCGCTCATATGGCTGCCCTTCAACAGCTCGCTGAATCCTATGACCGCATTCAACGGGGTGCGCAGTTCATGGCTCATCGTTGCAAGGAAATAGCTCTTGGCACGGTCCGCCGCCTGCGCGGCTCTCATGGCGATTTCAAGCTGACGTTTGCTCTCATTGATCTCCGTGAGGTCGATCGCACTTTCCAGTACATGCGTAATGGCGCCTTCTCTGTTGCGGATCGGCGTTGCGGTAACGAGGCAGTCGTGGCCGTTGGTCTCGATCTCATGGGTATATTGGCTGCCGTTTTCCAACACATGCCGCACCGGGCAGATATCCGGAACGGAATCAAAACCGCAGAGACTTTTGTAACACGGTTTTTGCAGCATTTCCGTCTGTGCGGCATTGCTGAATGCCGCTGCCGCCGGATTACAGCGCAGGAGTTCCCCTTTCCCGTTGAAAAGACAGATCGGAACAGGAAGCGTGTTGAATATGATCCGGTTCTGGCGGTCGAGAGAATCCAGCGCCTCCCGTTGAAGCTGATGTTCTTTGGCGAGAGCGATCAGCCTTGCCGCGGACCGCAGGATACTTTGATCCAACTCCGAAACTTCACGGCGTTCTCTGATGAACCCGATGCCGAGGAGTCCGTAGAGTTTCCGGTCAACCCGGATCGGCGCGCACATCAGGGTTTTGCAGCCCGGCTCCTTCAATACCTCCGCATACTGTGAATTCGGGATGTCGGGAATGATGAGGAGTTCGTCGTTGGCGAAACGCTCATACCATTTGCCGAATTGACAGTAGAAACGGGGATCCCGGATTGTTTTCAGGGACGGCACATTCTCATTGAGCCACTCTCTGCTGAAATGGTAATTCCGTGCCGGGTTTTCAAAGACACCGAAATAGGCGCGGTCGCTGGAAAGCTGCGTGGCTATGATCCGCAGGATTTCATCTATATTTTTTTCAAAATTCTCTTCCTTCACAATCTGGGAAAGCCCGGCATTGATGATGCGCTCGTTTTCCACATAATTATTGAGAGAGCGGATCAGTTCCTTCTGCTTCGCCTCCATTGCAATGGAGGCGGAAATGTCCTGCAGAACACCGATATACAAATCCTGATTCGCCGCGTCGCGCATGACAGCCATCCGGTAAGAACGCCGCTCTCCTGTGGCGTCCGACCGGCAGATGATTTCATCCGCCTCCATATTCTGATTCATCGGGTGCGGTTCATACTGTTTCAGTTTTTCCCGGTCTTCAGGGATGATCCATTCGGGCAGCGGATGCCCCTGTCCGTGATCGGGCGGCAGGCCGATGTCTGCATTGCCCCCGATGATCCTGATTTTCATATCCTTGCTGCCGGTGAAATAGGTGATTTTCGCCAGGTATGCGGCACGTTCGAGGAGCAGATTCATATCCCGATATTTCCGTTCCTTTTCTTTCTCTGTCTTTTCCCGGAGATTCATCCTGCGTCTCCGGAGCAGAAGTGCAAGCAGGCTGATTGCCCCGATGATCCATCCTGCCGTTCCGGACAGAAGCCGGAATATGGTTTCTCCGTTTGCGGTCCATTGCGCCGGGGGAGTGATTTCTGCCGCCGCCAGGGAAGAAATTCCAAAGAAAAGGAGAGTGAAAAACGACTGTTTGATTATTTTATACCGGTGCCTGTTCATGGATTCACACTCTTTTCCGGCTGTTCTGGAAAAAAGGTGCGGATCATTTTTTCCAGCGCTTCCAACGTGACGGGCTTCAAGAGGATGTCGGAGAAATATTCGGGTGACTCGACGAGTATCTGCGTATCGGCGGTGATGGCGACGACAGGGATTTTTGCCGTCTGCGGGTTTTCCGATATCATCTGCGCCAGTTTTGTTCCGTTGATTCCCGGCATCCAGAGGTCCGTGAGAATCATTTGAAAGCCGGTGTCTTTTTCCAGAATCTGAAGCGCTTCCTCCCCCGATGACGCCTGTACGGATTGTATGTTCATCTTCTTCAGCATTGCGGCAAGAACCCGCAGATTGATGGCGACGTCATCGACCAGCAGAACCCGCATCGCCGGATTTCCCGCAGAACGGTGAGCCTTGGCGGGCTGTCTGCACTCCGTTTTCAGCGGCGAGGAATCCGATGTGACATTTTCAAGGATGACCGTAAACACGCTGCCTTTGCCCGGAGTGCTTTCCAGATGGATGCTGCCTCCCATCTTTTTAATGAGACGCTGCGTAATCGCCAGTCCGAGTCCGGAACCTTCATAGACTTTATTGCCTCTCGTGTTCCCCTCCTGAATAAACGGCTCGAATATCTTCTGCGCATTTTCCGGCGTGATGCCGATTCCGGTGTCCGACACCCGGATTGTCAGTGTTCCCGTGTCTCCTGAAACCGGTTCAAACGCCGCATACAGCGAGATGGTTCCCTGTTCCGTGAACTTGATTGCATTGCCGAGAAGGTTCAGGATGACCTGTCGCAGGCGCAGATTGTCCAGATACAGCATTGTCCTGATTCCGCCGCAGTCCACTTTCAACTCCAGTTTTTTCTCCAGAGCCTTGAGCTTGAACACTGCCGCGGTTTCCATGATCAGGGCAACAAGATCAATTCTGGCAAGCACCATGTTCAGTTGATCCGCCTCCAGGCGCGAGAGGTCGAGAACATCATTGATCAGGTTCAGCAGGGCTGTTCCGGCAAAGTTGATGGATTTCAGGTAATCCTGCTGTTCCTCCCTGCGGATGCTGCTGTTCTGAAGCAGCTCGCTGAATCCGATCACGGCATTGAGGGGAGTCCGCAGTTCATGGCTGACGGTTGCCAGGAAGAAACTCTTTGCGCGGTCTGCCGCCTGAGCCAGCTCCATGGCTTTTTGCAGTTTTTCCTTCTGATGGACCAGGTCCGTGATGTCGATCATGGAAACCAGAATATATACCGGCTGATTCTCGCGGTTGAAAAGCGGCTGGCTGTTCACGATCATCTTTTTGCCGTGAATATCCATTTCCTGCGTATGCGGGTTGAAATCCTGGAGCGTGAGACAGATCGGGCAGTCTTCCGGCGGCGTGGACACTCCGCAGACAGCTTCGTAGCATTTCATGCCGACGATCTGGTCCATCGGGACGCTGCACTCCCTGGCGGTGCTCGGATTGGCGATGACGATGTGGTAATCGAGGTCAAGGATCATCAGGGGAATGGATATATTGTCAACGATCTGCCTTTGAAGCGAAACGCTGTCGGCAATGCGGTCGAACTGGCGCCGGCGCTCCAGAAGAAGCAGGAACAGGTTCACGATACTGTGAACTGTATGGAGATCACAGTCGGAAAATTTTTTCGTATTTTTTACAAAATCCAGGCCGACGTATCCGTAAAGGGTGCCGTTCACCCAGATGCCGCTGACGAGGAGCGACCGGATATTCTGCTTCTTGAGAAAGACAGCTTCCACTTCCAGATCGGCGGGCGGATTGGAAATATCCGGAATGATGATGTCCTGATGTGCGGAAAGCATGCGCGTCCACGCCGGCAGAGCTGTCATATTGACATTCCGGAGGTTGTTGATCTGAGGCTGGATTCCCTCCCGGACCCATTCATATTCATTGTCGGAGCGTGTCAATGCGGTATTGGTGTAGCGGAACATGTAGGAACGGTCCGCCCCGACGTTTTCACCTATGATTTCCAGCATCTTGCTGATGGCTCTGTCGAAATCTGTTTCCAGAGTGATTTGAGTCAGAGACTGGTTGATGATGCGCTCACTGTTGATGTAGTTGTTGAGAGTCTCAATCGTCTGCTGCTGCGCCAGTTCAAGCTGATGCTGATGTGAAATGTCAAGTCCCATGCCGATCAGCAGGCGGCGTCCGTCGGACTGGGTGATGATATTGCGGATATCCCGGACGATTCGCTCCTGATTGCCGCTGTTGATGAAAACTTCCTGTGTGTCAAGCACACCGCCGGTTTCCAGCAACCTGTGTTCGTCTTTCTGAAATCTTCTGACCGCATCCATATCCGAATCGAAAACTTCGGGATCGGTCCTGCCGATGATCCGGTCGCGCGTTTTACCGCAGAGATCTTCAAACTGGCTGTTGCACATGATGTAGCGGAATTGATTCCCGACATCCTTGACAAAGATGAAGCCGGGCAGATTGTTGATGATGTTTTCAAGGAGATTCAGGTTGTCACGGTAGAGCAGTTCGTTTCTCCGCACGTGCGTGATATCCTGAATGACTCCGAAGAAGTCCCGCTTTCCCGTTTTCTCGTTCAGATTCCGCTCAACACGCATTTCAAAATACCGTTTCTGTTCAGTCGGTCCCGCGGAGTAGATGACATCCAGAATCGGGATTTCGTCATTTTTCAGTTGCTTCCATGCCCGGTTGAATTCCGGCAGATCCTCCGGAGAAATCCATTCCTCGGCGGGGACGGGAGCTCCGTTGCGCAACGGCCAGAAACTGTCCGGAGTTTCCACGGACACATTGGATACTCCGCTGTCGCTCCTGCGGAAGTAAATGAAGTTTGCAATTTTTGAGGCATTGCTGAGAATCACGTTGTTGATTTGAAGCAGGTCTCTTTTCTGATATTCATCGGTCACGTCGCGGAAGACAAGCACGCCGCCGTCGATGTCATGCCCTGCGCCTTTGATCGGGGCAGCACTGTCGGCGATGTGCCTGCGTGTCCCGTCTTTCGCGATCAGGTCGGTGTGGTTTGCCAGTTCAACGATATCACCGCTTGCCAACGCTTTTTTCAGGGGGGAGTCAATGCGCTCCCCGCTCCGGTAACTGACGATATGGAACACTTCATCAAGCTTCTTTCCGACCGCTTCCTGTGGAGTGTAACCGGTAAGATGCGCGGCAACCGGATTCATCAGGGTGATGCGTTCCTCGCTGTCTGTGGCGATTACGCCGTCTCCGATGGATTCGAGGGTCATGCGGAAACGTTCTGCAACCTGCGCCGCCGCCTGATGTGCATTATGGAGTTCCGTAATGTTCCCCGAAATCCACATGACGGCGTTGGTGCGGAATGGGTTGGCATGGGGCAGGGGAATGAAGGTCACATGCCACTGCTGTTCCCCGGACTTGTAATCAAGTTCAAGAGTTTCGCGTGTTTCAAAGACCTTTTTCACTGCGGCGGAAAAGGTGGTTCTGATTGCTTCGGGAAGTCCTGCGATCTTGCCCTGCGGCATCAGAATTTCCGTATCGGCATTGTCCGGAACATGGGCATAAAGGATATTTTCATTTTGGTCAACGACGAAAATCCGCAGGGGCAGGTGGTGGAACATCAGCTGCACCTGTTGCTGGGAACGCTTGCGGTAAAGATAATTGGCGGCATAAAGAATCAGCAGGAATGCCATGGATATCATGATATAGATGACTGCGGCTCGGTATCGGACCAGAAAATCATCCGGCATATTGATGACATCGACTTCCACCGGAATGTTGTTCATGCTGATGTCTGCTTCAATGAGCGACGGATAGCTTAAAACCGGAAAATCCACTCCGGACTGAACCGGAATGGAGGATGCCGCTTCTCCCCGCAGCAGTCGAAATGCCATTTTTCCCGCCTGCCGTCCATGCTTCAAACCGGATACCACGATTCCTCCGGCGGAGCCGTAATCAATATAGCTGAGATATTTACCGAGGATCAACCCCTTGAACCTTTTCTTCAACAGAGGCAGAACCGTATAGGCATTTTCCGGCTGGTCTTCTCTGGAGGAGCTCCATGAATGAAACAGGAGAAGTGAATTTTCCGGCAGTCTTGAAATTTCTTCCAGCATCTCCGGCGTCGTGTATCTGCTTCCCTGAATCAATATGATGTCGGGAAAACGTTCCCCGGAAGCGCCCTGGTATTCCAGCTCCGTTTTTGACAGGCCGTCTTCGGAGGCGTCGGTGATGATGACTATTTTCTGTTTCTTTCCGAGAATGTTCTGCCCGAAATCAATATTTTTGATCAGGTTCATCGGAACTTCCAGTCCCGTCATATTGCTTCCTGCGGGAATTTTCGGAGCCAGTTGCCCCTGATAAGAGCTTGCCAGGACGGGAGTTCCCGTCTGTACTTTCAGGCTTCCGTTCAGAAAGAGGTTTGCCGCAGGGTTGTTATTGGCGATGACCAGATCGTAATGCGTGTGATCCAGCTTGAACTGGAGGGCTTTGATATCCGCCGGTGACGGTTTGATTCCCGGCTGGTATCTGACGCCGAGCTGGTAACTGTCATAATTGATGAACAGTTTTTTTTCGTTCAGTATTTCATGAATACCCTGATTGAGCCGTTCCGTCCAGAGATCGGACGAAGCGTAAGAATCAACGACCAGGACTCTTTTTACGTTATGTGCCTGCTGCTCTGTTGCGGCAATGGCTCCCCCCGCAAAAGAGAAGATCAGTAAAAGTGATATGATTTTTACAAACATTGCATTCCTTGTTCTTGCCATTGCTGAAAACGGGAAACAGTCCCATATTATGGACACCGGAAACATGAAAAGTATCCGGAGAAAAGCTGAAATAATGTTTCTCCGGTTGCGAAAAATTATTTTCTGCTGTCGTAACTGTTTGAAAAATCATAATTTATCCTGTCTTTGCCGGATGTCAAGAAAAAAATGAAAAGATAGGAGTGAAAGGCATGGGGCAACAGTATCATGCTGGACTCTCACTCTGTTTTAAGACAGGATTGCGGGACTCTGCTATCCTTCCGCCGGCATGGTCAGGACAGCCTGTCCCTTGAAATCCAGATTGATGTGACGCGCCTTGTTCCTCGTTTCCAGAATATGTTCCAGCACCTGAAGAAGGCGTTTGAGACTGGTTTCAATATTGGTGTCGGGCATGACGACACGGAAGATTTCATCGCTGCCGATCCGGTTCTTGTAATAAATTGCGCAGATTAAAGTATTCGGTCTTGTAATGGCGACGCTGGCGACCCGGATTTCCGGCCACTTGGTCCGGGTCAGCTCGATCAGTTCCACGGCTCCTTTCAGGGCGCCCGCCTTCATCCCCGGCACGAAATTCTGTTCATTGCGCAGGCCGATAATGATCGGCAGGCTGTAGGAAATATCCATGCAGCGCCCTTTCTGCATCAGGATGCAGTCGGCGTCCGTTACGTAATGAGACCGCGGGCTGTTGATCAGAGCGATCGGAATCCGTTCCACGATATCAATTGTAAGCGTATCCGGAAGGATGCGGCTGACCGTAACGCTTTCAATGGCGGGCTCCCTCGTCAGTTTCGCCTTCAACGCTCCGAGATTCAGGGAAAACAGATTGGTCAGGCCGGGGCGGAGCTGGAGCATTGAGCAGATCTGTTCCTTTTTATTGGTCCAGAATCCGTTTTTGTTTCCGTTGATCCGCACCTCGGCGAGTGTAAAACGCGGATTGCCTTCGAACATGTTCACCGACATCTTCCAAATGAAAAGCACGGACCCCGCAAGCAGCAGGAGAATAATTCCGATTGCGAGCCAGATCCATACGGATTTCTTTTTCATAGATTGAATGTTCGGTGTCTTCATCGGGCCTTCCGGGGATTAGATGTCCAGAAGCCTGGACTGTCTGTGATATTCCTGAATGCTGCACACTTCCATGCGCTCCATGACGCGAAGCGCTTTCAGTCCGTCGATTGCCGCCTGAAGTCCCTTGAGGGTCGTGGTGATCGGCACTCCCTTGATGACCGCATGGGCGCGCATATGGATTTCATCAATGCGCGGCGTCACTCCCGTAGACGGCGTATTGATGATCCATTTAAGTTTATGCGAGTTGATGTAATCAATCAGATTCGGGCGTCCTTCCGAAATCTTGAAGATCGGATTGACCGGAATCCCCGCTTCGCAGAGTCTGGTCGCCGTCCCGCATGTCGCATAGATCGTGAATCCGAGATTGACGAGCTCCTGCGCGTACGGAATGATGTGCTCCTTGTCCATCTCTCTGACGCTGAGGAAAATATTTCCCGTGTCCGGGAGCGGATTTCCCGCGGCGATCTGGGTTTTGAGATACGCCATGCCGGGGTAAAGGTCGATGCCCATGACCTCGCCCGTGGATTTCATTTCCGGGCTGAGCACCACGTCGATTCCGGGGAAGCGGACGAACGGGAACACTGCTTCCTTGCAGCAGAAATGCTCCGGCTTGACCTCCTCCGTATAGTTCAGGTCTTTGAGCTTCTTTCCGACCATCACGAGCGAGGCGAGTTTTGCCAGCGGAACGCCGATCGACTTGCTGACGAACGGAACCGTTCTCGAAGCGCGCGGATTGACTTCCAGCACATAGACCTCACCCTCACGCACCGCAAACTGCACGTTCATGAGTCCGCAGACATTCAGGGCTTTCGCCAGCGCGTAAGTATCGCGGCGGATTTTCGCAAGGATTTCCTCGCTGAGCGTAACGGTCGGAATCATGCAGGCGGAGTCTCCTGAATGGATTCCGGCAAGTTCGACGTGTTCCATGATCGCGCCGATCACACTGGTTTCCCCGTCGGAAATGCAGTCCACATCAAGTTCCGTTGCATCCTCAAGAAAACGATCGATCAGCACCGGACGTTCTTCCGAGGCTTCAACGGCGTCCGTCATGTATTTGCGCAGGAACTCCTCGTTGTAGACGATGACCATTGCGCGGCCGCCGAGCACGAACGAAGGACGCACCAGAACGGGATATCCGATTTTCTCTGCGACTTCGACTGCCTGTTCTATATTCGTTGCGATTCCGCCGGGCGCCTGTTTGATGTTCAGGTGATCGACCAGCTTGTTGAATTCGTCCCTGTCTTCCGCAGCATCGATGTCCCCGGGCGAAGTCCCGATGATTTTGACGCCGCACGCCTGAAGCTTCAACGCCAGCTTCAGCGGAGTCTGGCCGCCGAACTGCACGATGACGCCGTCGCATTTTTCGCGTTCGTAGATATGCAGGACATCTTCCAGAGTCAGAGGTTCAAAATAAAGTTTGTCGCTGGTGTCGTAGTCCGTGGAAACCGTCTCCGGATTGCTGTTGACCATGATCGTTTCATATCCGGCTTTGCGGAGTGCGAAAGACGCGTGGACACAGCAATAGTCGAACTCGATTCCCTGGCCGATCCGGTTCGGACCTCCGCCGAGGATCATGATTTTCTTTTTGCCGGACTCCCTGACCGGTTCATCGTAAGCTCCGTAGGTGGAATAGTAATAGGGAGTATAGGCTTCAAACTCTCCGGCGCAGGTGTCAACGAGGCTGTAAACCGGCATCAATCCGAGTTTTTTGCGCGCCTTGTAGACTTCGATCTCGTCGCTGTGGAGCAGATACGCGATCTGGCGGTCGGAATAGCCGAACTCCTTGATCTGGCGGAACAGCGGCAGGTCTTTTTTCAGATTCTCCAACGTCTTGACCGAAGCGATTTCATCTTCAAATGATGCGAGCTCATGAATGTGGCGCAGGAACCATTCGTCGATTTTCGTATATTCGTGCACGTCTTCGATGCTCCAGCCGCGCTTGAATGCTTCGCGGATATGGAACAGGCGGGCGAAATTCGGGCGGATCAGTTCCGCGCGGAGCTGTCCGTCGCTCAAACCGGAATATTTATTGTCCTTGCCGTCGACTCCGAGCCCGGCGCGCCCGGTCTCAAGGGAGCGGAGCGCTTTCTGGAGCGACTGTTTGAAGTTTCTGCCGATGGACATGGTTTCTCCGACGGACTTCATCTGTGTGGAGAGGGTACTGTCCGCGGTCGGGAACTTCTCGAAAGCGAAACGCGGGATTTTTGTCACGACGTAGTCGATGGACGGCTCGAAACACGCGGGCGTCTCTTTGGTGATGTCGTTCATGATCTCATCGAGAGTATAGCCGACGGCGAGCTTCGCGGCGAATTTCGCGATCGGGAAGCCCGTCGCTTTCGAGGCGAGGGCGGAAGAGCGCGAGACACGCGGATTCATTTCAATGATGACCATGCGCCCGTTTCTGGGGTTGAGTCCCCACTGGACATTGGAGCCGCCCGTTTCGACGCCGATTGCGCGCATGACGGCGAGCGAAGCGTCGCGCATCTTCTGGTATTCGCGGTCGGTCAGTGTCTGGGCGGGGGCTACCGTGATGCTGTCGCCGGTATGCACACCCATCGGATCGAGGTTTTCAATGGAACAGATGATGACCGCATTGTCTTTTTTGTCGCGCATGACTTCGAGTTCGAACTCTTTCCAGCCGAGCAGGGATTCTTCGATGAGAACTTCCGAATTCATGCTGGCTGTAAGCCCCCGCGTGACGATCTCATGGAAGTCGTCCATATTGTATGCGATGCCGCCGCCGGTTCCGCCGAGGGTGAAACCGGGGCGTATGATCAGCGGGAAACTGCCGATTTCGCCTGCGATTCTGAGCGCTTCCTCCATCGTGTGCGCGGAACCGCTTTTCGGCAGGTCGAGCCCGATATTGCGCATGGTTTCCTTGAACAGTTCACGGTCTTCCGCACGACGGATGACTTCGGCGTCGGCGCCGATCATTTCAACGCGGTAACGGTCGAGAATGCCCGAATCGTAAAGTTCGAGAGCCAGATTGAGAGCGGTCTGGCCTCCGAGCGTCGGGAGGATTGCGTCGGGGCGTTCACGGCGGATGATTTCATGCAGGATGTCTTTGGTAAGCGGTTCGATGTAAGTGCGGTCCGCGAAATCGGGGTCTGTCATGATCGTCGCGGGATTGCTGTTGACCAGAATGACTTCGTACCCTTCCTCTTTGAGAGACTTGCAGGCCTGGGTTCCGGAGTAATCGAATTCGCAGGCTTGTCCGATGACGATTGGCCCCGACCCGATCAGCATGATTTTCTTGATGTCGTTTCTTTTTGGCATAATGAACGTTCCAACTTAGAGGATTTTCAGCAGTTTGGCATTTTTGCATCGAATCGGAAAATTCCATGTAAAAATCAGAGAGAAGCCAACTTGCTTTTCAAGAGAAAATAATATACATTCATTCCGCCTTTTTTCCACAGGCGAATCAAAAAATCACGGAATATCCTTATTGCGCGGCTCGGACCGTGGGGGACCAGCCTGCGTTGCTGGAACGCGGCAGATGTAAAGCACCTGCACCATGATATTACAAAAATACGGCAACCTTGTTTGCCGTGGTGCAGGTGATTCTCACCTGCCGCGGAGTATGAGGGCGCGCAGCCCTCATGTTCTTTTTTCCCCGTCGGCGGTTCCAACCGCTAAGGGACGAGAAGCGTTCGAGAGCCGACGGGCACAGCGCATCACCGCTGGAGATTCCGCCGTAGCTCATCAAGTTCTCGCCATTGAGCGGGTTGGACCGCTCCGGCGGGAGATTTCGTGCTATGCACGACCAGTCAGCACGGCTGGACAGCGGCAGATGCCCTCCCTGCATCATGTTTTCAAAAACGGCAGACCGATTTATACCCCGACTTCCTTTTTCGCCTGAATGAAAGCCTGAACTGCGAATTCAAGGTCCGCGCGGGTGTGCGCCGCGGAAATCTGAGTTCGAATACGCGCTTCGCCTTTCGGAACCACCGGATAGTAGAATCCTGTCACATAGATGCCCTTTTCAAGGAGATTTGCCGCCATTTTCTGCGCGAGAACGGCGTCACCGAGCATGATCGGAACGATCGGATGGGTTCCTTCCTTGATCGTGAACCCCGCTTTTTTCATGGCGTCGCGGAAATACAGCGTGTTCTCCTGGAGTCTTTTACGGAGATCGGGGGATTCCGCCGCAAGCTCCAGCGCTTTCAGAGAGGCGCAGACGACCGCCGGTGGAACCGTATTGCTGAACAGGTAGGGGCGGGAGCGTTGACGCAGAAGATCAATGATTTCTCTGCGCCCGCTGGTGTATCCGCCGCTGGCGCCGCCGAGCGCTTTGCCGAGTGTTCCGGTAATGATGTCCACGCGCCCTTCGACGCCGCAGTATTCGGAACTGCCGCGACCGTGTTCCCCGACGAAACCGACTGCATGGGAATCGTCCACCATGACCAGCGCATCATATCGGTCCGCAAGATCGCAGATCCCTTTCAGATTCGCAATGTAGCCGTCCATGGAAAATACGCCGTCTGTGGCGATGAGTTTGAAACGTGCGCCGTCGGCGGCTTTCAACTGTTCCTCCAAGTCCGCCATATCGTTATTCTTATAGCGGAAACGCTGTGCCTTGCAGAGACGGACGCCGTCGATGATGCTGGCATGGTTCAAGGCATCGCTGATGATGGCGTCTTCGGGTCCGAGCAGAGTTTCGAAGAGTCCGCCGTTCGCATCGAAACAGGAACCGTAGAGGATCGTATCCTCCGTGCCGAGAAATGCGGAGATCTTCTGTTCCAGCTCCTTGTGAATGTCCTGTGTGCCACAGATGAATCGGACGGAGGAAAGCCCGTATCCGCGTTTCGCGGTGCCTTCCTGCGCCGCCTTGATGACTTCGGGATGATCCGCGAGCCCGAGATAGTTGTTGGCGCACATGTTCAAGACCTGCTTTCCGCCTTTGACCTCGATTTTTGCATTTTGCGGACTGGTGATGATCCGTTCCGTCTTGTAAAGCCCCGCATTGCGGATGCCTTCGAGTTCCTGTTGCAGATGCTTCCGGAAATTCTGATACATGTTTTACTCCTCCCAGTTGAGAATGACTTTGCCGGATTTGCCGGAGCGCATGGCGTCGAAGCCTTTCTGGAAATCCGTATAGTGAAAATGATGCGTGATGACCGGTGAAATGTCAAGCCCGGATTCGAGCATACTGCTCATTTTGTACCAGGTTTCAAACATCTCGCGCCCGTAGATGCCTTTCAGGGTCAGTCCGTTGAAGATGATTTTGTCCCAGTCCACCTGTGTCTGATTCGGAAGAATGCCGAGGAGAGCGATCTTGCCGCCGTGGCACATGACATCAATCATGCTGCTCAGTGCAGCGGGGCTTCCCGACATTTCCAGCCCGACATCGAATCCTTCTTTCATCTTGAGTTCCGCCATGACGTCGGTCAGCTTTTCGCGTTTTGTGTTGACGGTGCGTGTGATCTTCATCTTTTTCGCCAGCTCCAGACGGTCATCGTTGATGTCCGTGATCACGACATAACGCGCTCCCGCGTGTTTTGCGATTGCCGCCGCCATGATGCCGATCGGCCCCGCGCCGGTGATGAGGACGTCTTCTCCGAGGAGATCGAAGGAGAGCGCCGTATGCGTCGCATTGCCGAGCGGGTCGAAGCAGGCGAAATAATCGGTCGGAATATCGGGATTGCAGTGCCAGATGTTCGTGACGGGGATGCAGAGATATTCCGCAAATGCGCCCTGACGGTTGACTCCGACTCCGCTTGTGGCGTTGCAGAGGTGACGGCGTCCGGCGAGACAGTTCCGGCAGCGTCCGCAGACGATGTGTCCCTCGCCGCTGACCAGTTCGCCGATCTTCACGTCATGCACATTGCTTCCGAATGCGGCGACGTGTCCGACGAACTCATGCCCGATCACCATAGGCGTCCGGATGGTTTTCTGCGACCATTCGTCCCAGTTGTAAATATGCACATCTGTGCCGCAGATCGCCGTCTTCTGAATCTTGATGAGAACATCGTTGATCCCATACTCCGGTATCGGGACTTCGCCCAGCGTCAGTCCCGGAGCGGCTTCTTTCTTGATCAATGCTTTCATGTGCTGCAATCTCCTTTGCCGGAAAAACGTAAAGATGAAAAGAACGGTGCGACGGGTTTCCGGCGATCCGCTGTATCTTTTCTATCTTCGCCTTTTTCCTGTTTTTATTGTGAACTGGATTTGATATCATGAACTATGTTCATTATATTATACGCCGGAAAAACAGAATGTCAAGAGTGTTTGTTGAATATATTTAACAAAATATGGTATTATAATGAACAAAAAATCGGGAATCCCGGATTTGCCGGCTGTCGGAGTGAATGTTCACAAGGAGCGGCGCAGACAGCAATTGTCGCTGGATGCGCTTGCCGCGGGAAGCGGCGTTTCCAAAGCGATGCTTTCGCAGATCGAATCGGGAAAAGTGAATCCGACGGTTGCCACGATGTGGAAGATCGCCCATGCCCTTGGAGTTGATTTCGAGCTGCTCCTGAAAGGGGAGGGGGGCAAGATCAAGAAATTCGAGGTGAACCGTGCGGACAGCATTACTTCGTTTACTACGGATCAGTCCGGCACCGTGTTCAAGGTCCTGTCTCCGATCAGCATGGCGGAAGAACTTGAATTTTATCAGGTTACACTGGAATCCGGCAGTATTCACCGTTCCCAGCCTCATACGGACGGAACGGAGGAGTTCATCACCGTTCTTTCGGGAGATGTCCGTGTTGCCGCAGGCAGGAACAGTGCAGATCTGCATCAGGGGGATTTCATCCATTATCAGAGTGATATTGAACATTCGATTGAGAATATTTCCGGGACAAAGGCGGAAGTTTATATGATTGTCCGCTTTGCCGGTCGTTAAATCCTTTGAATTTTATTCAGAAAACAAAAATAGTATGGTGCAGGTGCTTTGCATCTGCCGCGATCCAACTGCGTAAGTTGGTCGTGCATAGCACGAAATCCCCCCGCCGACGGGAAAAAAGACCATGAGGGCTTCGCGCCCTCATACTCCGCGGCAGGTGAGAGTCACCTGCACCTCGGCAAACCGAGTTTGCCGTCTTTATAAAAATAGTATGGTGCTGGTGCATTGCATCTGCCGCGCTCCAACTGCGTAAGTTGGTCGTGCGCAGCACGAAATCCCCCGCCGGAGCGGTCCAAACCGCTCTGTGGCGAGAACTTGATCTATCAAGTTCGAGAGCTCCGGCGGAATCCCCTGTGGTCATACGCTGTTCCCGTCGGCTCTCGGAACTTCGTTCCTCGTCCGTTAGCGGTGGAACCGCCGACG
>ERZ1034917.362-NODE-362-length-42507-cov-74.334778_pt1 | contig 42507 bp, 50 predicted proteins | sample MGYA00520605_ERZ1034917 | MGnify/ENA primary metagenome ERZ1034917 (study PRJEB33766, sample SAMN09781784) | gut metagenome | biome: gut microbiome | host: Homo sapiens | place: Madagascar | study: EMG produced TPA metagenomics assembly of the PRJNA485056 data... | reverse complement strand
ATCCGGCTTCGCGGCGACCGGCGTCAACGAGGCAGTCAAGCAGCTCAAGCAGTAATTAGAATCAAAGCGCCGTCCATATGGGCGGCGCAAATCAAAACCTTGTAAACCGACGACGGAGAACACATGAAAGAATCCGTTAAACAATTCTGCTCGCTCAATGGCCTCGGCGAGGTAACCGCCGAGATGCTTTATGACGCATACATAGGGAGTGAGGCCAATGACGACAGCAGAGATAAAAAGCAGCCTGACGACGCCGGGGGCGAAGTGCAAGCTGCAATTCCCGCGGGAACTGCGGGAACAGTTTGAACGCGATTGCGGTTTTACCGACGAGGAGCTAGAGATATTCCGGATGCGAGCGCAGGGCATGAGCATCATACAAATCTCGTTTGCGCTTGGCCGCACGGAGTATTACAGCACCGAGAAGGTGGAGCGCCGCATACGCAGCATAAAGGACAAGATAGCAGCCGCGATTGAGGGATAATTGCGGGATAATTGAGGGCAAACCGACGGGTTTGCCCTCTTTTTTTATGCGATGATATAGGCAGAAGAAAGAAGGAGGCACGGTATGTATAACTCAAACTACCCGTTTAACAATCAGGGCACGGCAGGCTACAACCGCGCCACGCTGCTGTTTGTGCCGACGTTCGCGGATATAGAACGAGTGCCGGTAATGCCCGGAGAGAAGCTCTGGGTGATGGCAATGGACGAAGCAATTATGGCTTGCCGCACGGGCGGCAACATGGGCGTTGAGACGACGTATTGCCGCATGGAGGAGTACATCCCGCCGTCTCCACCGAAGCCCGAAGACTACGTAACAAAAGCCGACCTCGAAGCAATGTTCGAGCGGTTTATGAAGCAGGGAGGGACGCAGAATGAGTAACCCATTCTTCAAGCAGGGGGCGGCGGCACCCAGAAACCCGATGCAGATGGTGAGCGAGTTCCGCAAATTCGCGGCGAATATGACGCCGGAAAAGGCGGAGCAGGAAATAAACCAGCTCCTCTCGTCGGGCAAGATGAGCAAACAGCAGTTTGAAGAACTGAAACAACAGGCTAAGAGCTTCATGCAGTTCTTACAATAAGCCGGGTCGACACGGTTTATATAAAAAATTAAGAAAGGAGTACACCAGTGGAAAATTTTAGCCTTTCCGACATCGCGGCCGCGACTCGCGGCGCAGACAACGAGAACGGCTGGGGTTCCGGTTGGTTCCTCATTGTCGTGCTCTTCCTCTTCATGTTCGGCTTTGGCGGCAACGGTTGGAACCGCCAGGGCGAGTTCGGCCAGTACGCGACCGCGGCATCTCAGCAGGAGATACTGCTCGGCCAGCAGTTCGGCCAACTCAACGACAGGATCACCAACATCGGCAACGGCATCTGCAACCTCGGCTACGAGATGCAGGGCAGCATCGGCCAGCTCGGCAAAGAGATGGCACTCGCCCAGAACGCGACCAACATGGCCATCATGCAGACCGGCAACTCCATCGAGCGCCAGCTCTGCGGCATGAACGCGAACATCGACGCGAAGTTCGCGGCGATGGAAAAGTCGCAGCTTGAGCAGCGTATATCCGAACAGGCCGCGCGCATTGCCAGCCTTGAAATGGATAACCGCATGTATGGCGTAGTCCGCTACCCCAACGGCTACACTTACAGCGCCGGTGCGTCCCCGTTCTGCGGCTGCAACAACGGCTGCTGCGCATAACCCCTAATCGTTAACCGCTTTAACAGCGTTAAGCCCCGGACGGCAAACGCTGTCCGGGGCACCTACTTTTGAAAGGAGATAAAAAATGTCCTGTAACTCTAGATTTAAGAATGCCCACTACAAGAGCGCGCAGAACGCGTACAACAACACGCCACAGACCTTTGTAGCGGCGGGTACGCCGGTTAATGTGCTGGGCATCCTCAACACCGACACCGGCTGTTCGCTCGATACCGTAGCCGGTGGCTTCGTGGTCAATAACAGTGGCCTTTACCGGATCAGCTACGACGTAGTGTTCACCGCAGACGGCGCGGGCATCGCAGAGCTGAAAGCACTCAAAGATACCGTCTCGCTCCCGTGCGCCGACGCGCAAGTGACGACCGTGGCCGGCAACACCTACACACTGCACGTCGAGACTACCGTATACATCGCCGCATGCTGCAACGGAACGCCGACAATAAGCGCGGCTCTGGGCGGTGTCGCGGGCACTATCAACCACGTCTGCGCATGCATGGTCAAGCTCGCGTGAGGTGAGCGCCATGAAAGAGATCAAATGTTTGTACACCAACATCCGCGACGAGATGGAGGATGCTGAGAAATACGCGAACCTTGCCCTCAAGTATAAGGACGGGGATCGTGAGCTTGCCGACACCTTCGAAAATCTCTCCAAGCAGGAAGTGACCCATGCTGAGGCACTACACGCCGAAGCGGTACGCCTGATAAAGGATTACCGCAGCAGAAACGGGGAGCCGCCGGAGGGCATGAAAGCCGTGTACGACTGGGAACATGAGCGCATGATCGGCGATATGGCGGACGTTAAGCGGCTGCATGAGCTGTACCGAGGGTAAAGACGAAAAGCGGCGAGCTGCAAGCATGTAGGCTACGATGTAGGCTACGCAACAGAACTTTGCAGAACTCAACGGAGTCTATCAGCGTATATGGCCGGTTGAGACAAGCGAATATTTTAAACTTAGGCAAAGAAAAAGTACCAAGAATCAGTCGCTTTTGATTGATTCTTGGTACTTTTGGCGCAGAAGGAGGGATTTGAACCCTCGCGCGCTTTTTACACGCCTACTCCCTTAGCAGGGGAAATAAAAACCTTGATTTATCAATACTTTGCGGGTTTTTGTAGGCTATGTTGTAAGCTACGCGACAGCGTCCAACGGAACTTTATGGGTCTTAAAATGGCCTGAATTCCCCGAAATTTGTAGGCTACGCGGGGAATTTTCGCGCTGAAATAATATCATTCCTTGCCGCCTTTGTCAAGGACATTGATAGCAGCGTGGGCACTCTGCATATCGGGATGAATATAGCGCTGGGTGGTCGTAAACTTGGTATGCCGCATGATCTCCTGTATCACGCTGGGCGCAGTCTTGGCGAGCGCCAGCGCCGTCGCCGTGGTATGGCGGCACGAGTACGGCGGCAGATCGCGCACCTTTGCCCTGGCGAGGGCGGCGTGATACTCGGTATAAAAATTATCCGAGTTCATGCCGACGATGCGCCCCTTCTTGCTGCTCACGTTGGCGAGGATATCCTGCACGAGCGGTTCGAGCCAGTCGGGATAAATCAGCGGTGTTGATTTGCGCTTCTTGGTTTTCAGGCCGCAGCCGATGATCTCGTGCGTATCGGTGTGTATCATGTCGGCTGTGCAGCGCAGCAGCTCACCGGGCATCATGCCGCTGTATATCATCAGCAGCGGGAAGCGCATAAACAAGTCACCGTTGTCGTAGGCCGTCCACAACGCATTTATCTCATCCTCTGCAAACGGCTTTTGCTCTGTTTCGGCAAGCGGCGGCAGTTCGACAAACTCCGCGAGATTTGTTCGCGCTTGCCCTTCGGCGACGGCGCGCTTGTATAGCTTGGCGAGCATGGTTTTCATGTCTTTCGCGGGGTAATATGTATCGGCCTGCGAGTCCACACAGCTTTGCAGGTTATCTATTGTAAGCTCCGCTATGGGTACGTTTTTGAGGGAATCAAGCCGACGCCATGCAATATCATATGCGCACTGCTTGGAGCTGCCGAGTTTATCGTATGCGCCGCTCTTTTCCCACCATTTATGGTAGTCGTTGAGCGTAGGCCGGTACGCCTGTTTTGGCTCGGTATCCGCAGGACTGGCCGCAAAGGCGAGCGCGGCGGTTTTGGTCGGGAATCCGCCCTTCGTTCCGCGCCGCTGGTGCAGGCTGCCGGACGCATCGACAAATGTATCAATAGTCCATTGCGCCGTCCACGTCTTACCGCGCCGGTACGCCGTGCCCTGCCCGTTCCCTCGCCCCCTACGCGGCTGCGCGTTTTGCCGAGCACCGCAGAACATGCAAAATGCGCTTATATCCGGTATTTCTTTTTTACACTTACGGCATATCATTTCCTTAACATCCTCAGGGCGTACACCATGACACACACGGCAGCAACGACTATCAAACCAAAAATAACAACAAGGACGCTGGATCCGGCGGACTGAAAAAGCCCCGCCGTTACAAGCTGGGCATCCCACACCATGTACGAGATTAAACACACGAGCAGCAGGGCGCAGACAGCTAAAAGCGCGTATACGACAGGCCTGCGGCTTGCGAGCTGCGCTTTGAGCATGGCGTTGACCTCTTCGAGCCGCTTGACGTCTCCGGCCTGACGGACATTATCCATTTCAAGCTCATGCACGGCGGCGAGGTCTGACGCGGGGCAAAGCCCGCACAGTTCATCCAGAGACAAGCCGAGGGTATCACATATCGCTGCCTGCTCAAAGAGCTTTGGGTTTTGCGCCGTATCGGCGCTCTGGGTGGCTACAGCAGAGTATGATACGCCGGACTGCTCCGACAATTCGGTGAGGGAAAGGCGCAAGTCATTACGCGCGTCGGTTACTTTACGATTATAGCTGTCAAAGAACGGGATAAGACGCTGATACGGGGTCATTTCACACACTCCCAAAAGTTTTATTTGTTCCTGGCAACGGGGAAAAGGTCTTTTGCCGCAGACCGAGACGACATCTCGAAACCGGGCGTGGACTATGCCGGGCGCAGATGATAGGCTATAAGCGTAGCAGATAAGTCGGTTTACAAGGTATCTGTTACATGCCCCGGCGGAGGCTGGCACCAATGCCGGGGCGCGTTTTTACGATAAGGAAACCACGACCAGAATACAGAGCAGCGTGAAGACTATTAAAAAGACTATCAGGACAGTCCAGCCCTCGTCTAGTTTCTGGCGAGAATGCTTTTCAGGTTGAAACCTCGGCGCTTCCGGGGGCTTCTCGCCAAATATGCCTCGGTAGTCTATCTCGTGGGGAACATCCCGATAACATATGTGAACGTTTGACGGCTGGCTTTCTCGCGGCCTGACTGGAGCAGGAGCGGGTTTCACGGGCTGCGCCGCGCTTTTATCACTCGGCGTAGAGAGCCACTTGTGAAACAACACACCGCCGATAAATCCGGCGACTACGGAGATGATCCAGCCAACCTTCAAGTAGCTTTGCTGAGGCTCCTTTGTGGAGGAACCAACGCGCTCAAAGGCTGCGGACTCCACAGCTGCTTGATAAAGCTCCGGATTCGCTGTAACTACCACATGGCCGCCTGACGCAATTGCGCGACTCGGAGTCGGCGCGGGCGTAGCTTTTGCAACATACGTATAGGGGCAGTCGAGCACACCATCACCGTCTATATCATAGTGGTCGTGCGCTGGGTAGCCGTGATGGTAGTGGTATTCGCCGGTTTCGGTAACGTAATGCCCGCCGTTACTGTCAGTTCTGCCCGGATGGGCGAAAGCAATTGACGGTAGCGCACAAGCGGCGGCGAAGACGAAACAGGCGAAGATGAGAAGCTTTTGAACCATTTTCACACTTTCGCCACTCCTCTTATACGTATTTACCGATTACGGGAGAAGAGGGCAAGCAGCATGGGAAGAAGCTGGGTGAAAAAATACAGCGCGAAGCAGATGTAAAACACGAGTATCCAGCCGTTAAACGGCATCGACAGGGCGCGGAAGAAACCCCATACATATAAAATAAGCTGGATTATGCCGCCAATAGTCGGCGCAAATGTCGCAATAGTGGTAACGATGATGGTGACGCCGACGCCAAACTTGAACACAGTGAACAGCGGAACAAAGGCATATAGCATAGTGAGCGCATACCAGACCGCGATACCGAAAGTGCCGAGTGAGTTTACAAGTTTATCTCGCAATGTGTTCATGAAAAGTCCTCCTTTTATTCACAGATTATACATATTTTAGCACGAATAACCGGTATATTCCATACCGGTTTTCCAGTTCTACGTTATTTACAAATAAAATGCACCAAAATAATGCAAAATGACGATAAACGGAGGGGAAACATGGAGAACGAACGGGAAATACTGATTGCGGAGCTTGAAAAGCTGGCGGAGAAGCTGACATACGAACAGCTGAGGTCGGTGTACATCTTCACACTTCAAAAAACAAAATAAGCGGGAACAAGCCCGATACGGAAATCACTCCGTATCGGGCTTGTTCAGTTTATCGGCAAGTCTTCGGAACACTGCGGAGAGCTCCTTCCACTCTTCGACAGAGGTCTCGGCCATAAATTCAATGAGCAGCTGCTCGATATCCGAGCGCTTGCCCTCGGAGAGCTGGCCGATGTACTCATCTATAACGTCGCGCCGCGACTTCTGTGGGAACGGCTGACCGGTGCCGGTACGCAGCCACACCTCATCTACATTATATACTCGGCAGATATCCGCTATTGTGCGGTCGCTGGGGACTTTCCGGCCGGAACAAAGCTCCGAGACGAAGGGACTCGACAAGCCGAGTTGCTTGGCGAATTCGTTGCGCTTCAGACCGAAGTGTTCAATGCAAAAAGAAATTCGTTCTGAGATAGTGCTCATTTTAACCACCTCCTTTCATAAAGAAGTATAAAGGCAGCGAGACAAAAAGTCAAGTAAAAAAATTAGCTCAGCGAATAAAAAACACTTGACAAAGTAGCTGGGCGATGCTAATATGTAGCCAAGCTAATAAAATGTTAGCTGGAGTGAGCAATCAAACACATGAGAGGAGAACACATGAAAGCAGTCAAGAAACCGTTTGTCGGTCAGTTGGTACAGGTTCCCGCATTTGAATTTGCCCCGATGCGTTCTGGTCGGAACGGTTGGATTTTCAGGGTTGGCGTTATTGAAAAGCTGTACATTTCCAAGAGCGGGAGAAAATGCGCAAAGGTGCGCTATTGCACCAGACGCGCCGGACGGTATCAGCTTCTTCCTTGCACCGAGTATTCCAAAGGCTTTGTTATCGAAAATGTATTCCAGTGGGACAATCTGGCACTTGTGCAAAGCACTTATTCTGATTTAAAAGCTGTAGAGGACAGCGGTGAGCCGGTTTGCTGGGACGAAGATACCGCGTTTCTGCTCCAAAACGGATATATCCACTAAAAAACCGGGGCTTATCACATAAGCTGTGCGCATGGCGCGGTAGGGTGGGCGGCAGAGAAAGCAAGCGGGGCTGTAACCTCCGCAGGCTTCCTCTGCACAAACTCCCAACCGGCCGCAGATATCTCCTCCGCTCAATTTACAGGATGCAAAGCAGCGCCTGATGGGCAGCGTCAACCCGGTGGATATCTCCTGTTACAGCAGGTGCTTAAGCCGGTTCCGTTCTTTCAGTGTGCGAGCTTCGCAGGCTTCATTCTCCTGCAAACTGAGAACGGGTTGCCGGGAGCAACAGGAAGGGCGACATTACGGAAGAAATAATCTCTCCCATAAGCATCACCTCCTTTCACTCCGGAGCAAGCCCATCCTATCACGCCATGCGCACAGAGTCAAACAAAAACCGGGGCTTATGCGCCCCGCCTTAATGCAGCCGAGGACGGTCACAAGCCCGTGAAAATGCAGAGTGAGGACAAGGACGCCGAGAGAAAACCGGTGCATCGTCCATACACCGGTTTCCTCTGCACTTAGCTCCCGACACAGCGCAGATGCTTCCCTACACCAGAATTCAGCGCCGTTCCGATGCAAGAGAGGCGGTTTCGGAAGCGCAGGGGATGCGAGCCCGGGGAGCATCACTTGGAACGAACAAGTGCTTAGCTGTGTCTCAGTACTTCAACGCACGCGCCGCGCCCGGGGCAAGTACCGGGGCGGTGTACTGAATCAAGGGAGCGCCGGAGAGGCAGCATGAAAGAACCTAAGAGGCTTTCCATGACAACATTTTTTTGATTGGTCGGTAAGATTACCGCGGCGTCCTTATTCTACAAAAGATTTCAGAAAATGGCAAGAAAAAACGGAGGTGAAACAATGAGCGAGCAGGAGAAAAAGGCGGCGAAGGAGCTGCTGGACGACCTGAAGAAGATCCCGGCGGACGGCGCGGATTATATGCGCGGGTATATGCGGGGCAGGCTGGACGGCATCAAGAACCGCAAGGACAAGGAGGACGAGGAATGAACGAAGACCGTGCATATAGAGAACAGGGCACCGCGGCGTACCTAAAACTGCGAATACCTTTCGACTATTCGAACTTAAAGAAGGCAATCGCCAAGCAGTACAAAACGCGAAAAGCCTTTGCACGGGCGATGGGGCTTCCTGAGAACTCGGTGTATCGGAAGTTAAGCGGGAAAGCATACTGGAAGCAGCGAGAAATCGTGGCGGCAAGCATGTTGCTTGACATACCGTTTTATCTGATGCCGGCTTATTTCTTCAACGTGGATACGAAGTGCAAAAAGGAGGCACGGCATGACCCTTGACGACATCGAGGCGATGACGGCGGCGACGATAAGCCCGGCACAGGCGGCAAGCGTGATCGGCTGCAACGAGCAGGCGCTGCGCATACAGGCGCGGGAGCGCCCCGAATGGCTGGGGTTTCCGGTTATACGCATCAACAACCAGATAAAGATACCCCGCGAGGCGTTTTTGAGATACATGGGGCGGGGCGAGAGGGGGACTGAGCGATGCTGAGTCCATGCGTCAACTGCGAGGAGCGGGAGGCGGGCTGCCACGGGAGCTGCGGCGCATACAAGGAATGGCGCGAGCGCTACGACGCAGCAAAGGCCGCGAGGCGCAGGAGCTTCCCCGCGGCGGGGTACTGCGCACAATGGAAGCGCAAGAGGAAGCAGTACGAGCACCGGCACAGAAGAAAATAAAAAGCCGCCCACGGGCCAGAACCCCGTAAGGCGGTTAGGAAAACACATGTCTATATCTTAGCACAGGAAGAAGGAAAATGCAATGGCAAATTGCGAGCTGCGGATGAGCAAATTCGCAAATCTCACTCAAAAATACCCGATGCACCGCGACGGGCGCAAGACGCTGTACTTCGTGGTTGAGCATCAGCCGGATCACACCCGCGCCGGGTACGAGGTAGAGAGGGACGGCAAAGCAGTACAGTTCGTTGACCTCACTGACGCGATCAAGTTCTTTAATGATGGGAGGCGCAGAAAATGACGCCGACGACGGCAGAGGTCGTTTTATGCGCGGTGCTGGGAATCCCGCTGGCGCTGGGGCTGCTGTGGGCGCTGTTTGTGGCGGCGCTGGCGGCCTACGACGACTACCGCAAGGACTACAAGCGGAACCGGCTGCACCCTGAGCGCTACAACGGCTGGAACTACTGAGGAGGGATAAACGTGTATCAGATACCGGACGACCCTATAATCCGCTGCATGGAGCGGACGGGCTTCCCGCCCTGGATGCAAGGCGATGACTGCGGCGAGGAGGACGAGGAGGATGAATAACCTCAGACTCTGGCGAGAGAGCCGCGGACTCAAGCAGACGGAGCTTGCGGCGATGGTAAAGCCCATCGACGCAAGAATCGACAGCAGCATGATAAGCCGCTTTGAAAATGAGATGTGCCTGCCGACGCCAAGCGTATCAAAGGCGCTTGCAAGCGCACTGAACGTGCCGGAGAGCCTTTTATTCGGCGGGACAGAGCAGCTTTACATCTCCGGCGTAGTCGACGGAGAAGCCCGCGCAGAGCCGGAGAGCATGGACGTGACAGACCTGATAGCCCATTTCCGCGAGGCGGGCAAGGGCGCGGCGATAAGCCGCCGGGCGCTGGCGAGCATGATGGACGTATCCGACAGGCATCTGCGGCGGATCATCGAGGAGGCGCGGAACTGCGGCTACCTCATAATCAACGACAGCGACGGCACGGGGTATTTCCTCGCGGCGTCCAGCGCCGACATTGAGCGGCACTTCCGGCAGGAGAACGCGAGGGCGATGAGCATATTAAAGCGGCTCAAGGCCGCAAGGACAAGGCTAAAGGAGGTAAACATAATATGACCTTATACGAAATAGACGCGGGAATACAGGAGCTTTTGAGCGAGGTAGACCCCGAAACCGGCGAGCTTATCACGGACTATGAGGCGCTTGACGCGCTGCTCATGGAGCGCGAGACCAAGATAGAGAACATCGTGCTCTTTATCAAGAACCTTTCCTCCGACGTGCGGGAGCTCAAGGCGGAGGAGGCCGCTCTTGCCGAGAGGCGGAAGAAGGCGGAGAAAAAGGCCGAGAGGCTGCGCGAGTATGTGTCTCACGCGCTGGGCGGCGAAAGGTTCCAGACCCCGCGCTGCTGCGTGAGCTTCCGCAAGAGCACGGCGCTTGAGCTGGGCGAGGGCTTTACCGAGTGGGCAAAGGCACACGCCAACACGCTCCTGAGATATAAGGAGCCGGAGCCGGACAAGACGGCAATCAAGGCGGCGCTTGCGGGCGGCACAGAGATTCCCGACGCAAAGCTCGTGCAGAACACCACGATGACGATCAAATGACATAAGGAGGGAAACACATAATGGAAAACAAGACGAACGCCGAGCTGCTGGGCGACACCGTGATGATCGTCCCCGCGGCAGTGTACACGGACTACGTGGAGCGGGCAGTGCGAGCCGAGACCCTGCTCGACCACATGAACGAGAAGGTCAGCGACCTGACCATCAAGAACTGGCGGCTGCAGCAGGACTTGGACAACGCGCTGGCGAAGCTGGCGGAGCTTGAGGGGGCGGCAGAATGAGCGAGACGGATAAGCTGAGATTCTACAACGCGACGGCGGAAGTCCCCCGCGAGGCGAAGAAGCCCATCGGCGGCGGCAGACTCAAGGGCATGACGGACATCAACCCAATGTGGCGCATCAAGAAGCTGACGGAGGTTTTCGGACCCTGCGGCTTCGGGTGGTGGTACCGCATCACCGAACAGCAGATAGCCCGCGACGAGCACACCAAGCAGGCGGCGGCCTTTGTGAACATCGAGCTTTTCGTGCGGGACCCGGAGAGCGGCGAGGTATCACAGCCTATCCCCGGCACGGGCGGCGCGGCTTTCCTGGCAGCAGAAAAGAGCGGGATATATCTCGACGATGAGGCTTTCAAGAAGGCGACGACGGACGCAATCAGCGTAGCGGCGAAGGCGCTGGGCGTCGGAGCGTCCGTGTACTGGGAGCGTGACCCGGGCAAATACTCTTCAGAGCCCGCCGCACCGAAGGAGAAGCCGAGAGCGCCGGAATACATATGCGAATGCTGCGGCAGCGTGATAGCGCCGTACAGGGACGGAGCGGGCAAGCCCGTGAATCTGGCCAAGCATGCGGAACGCAGCCTTGAGAAGTACGGCAAGCTGCTGTGCCTCGACTGCATAGCGGCGGAGGCGAGGACGCGGGAGCTGAACAACGGGCAGGAACTGCCGTTTTAAGGAGGAAGAGAATGCTTAATCACATCGTTATAATGGGGCGGCTGACCGCTGCCCCGGAGCTGCGATACACACAACAGAACACGCCGGTAGCGTCGTTCACGCTGGCGGTGGACAGAGACTTCCAGAGCGGCGGCAGCGAGAAGCAGACAGACTTTATACCCTGCGTGGCGTGGCGAAAGACCGCCGAATTTGCCAGCAAGTACTTCACCAAGGGCAGCATGGCGGTGGTCTCCGGCCGCCTGCAGCTCCGCGACTGGACGGACAAGGACGGCAACAAGCGCCGCACGGCGGAGGTCGTTGCAGAGAGCATCTACTTCGGCGAGAGCAAGAAGCGCGATGCGAGCCCCGACGTTCCGTTCGAGGAGATACCCGACGATGGCGAGCTTCCGTTTTAAGGAGGCTCCGCCATGCCGAACAGGATAATCAAGGAGAGCATATGCTCGAGCGAGAAGCTGGCGGCGCTTTCGGATTTTGAATTCCGGTTATGGGTTGGACTTATAACACAGGCAGATGATGCGGGGCGGGGAGACGCTCGCCCCGCCATAATCAAGGGACATATTTTCCCGTTCCGGGAAAGGCTATCCATCAAAGACATAGATGCTGCGCTCCAAGAATTGGCGGCAAAAGGCTGCGTTGCCCTCTACAAAGTGGACGGGAAGCCCTACTTTTTGTTCCCCGGGTGGGTCAAGCATCAGCGTGTGCGCGATTGCAAGCCGAAGTTCCCCGAACCGCCGGAAAACGGCGCTCTTGATACTTCTGCCGCAGATTGCGGCGAGCTGCCGCAGATTGCCGCAGATTGCGGCTATAATCCAATCCAATCCGAATCCGAATCCAATCCGAAAGAAGGGGTGCGCGCTGCGCGCTTCACCCCGCCCACTGTCGATGAGGTGCGGGATTATTGCCGGGAGCGCGGAAACTCCGTAGACGCAGAGCGCTTTGCAGACTTTTACACCGCTAAGGGGTGGAAAGTCGGGAAAAGCCCGATGAAGGACTGGAAAGCTGCGGTGAGAACTTGGGAAAAGGAGGATGGCGATGGAAAACGTAGGAGTCAGCCTCACGGCGTGGATCGAGAAGAAGCGCAGCGAAGCGACAGCAAATGGGGCATTACCTACAGCACCTGAATACCGCTGCGAGCTTTGCCACGATACGGGGCAGATAATACACCGCGTGCCGGGAAGCATCGAAATCTCCGTTTCCGAGTGCGAATGCGCGGTAAAGCGCAGAAATGCGCTGCGGATCAAGCGGAGCGGCCTTGCGGACGTTATGAACCGGTACACCTTTGAAGCGTACAAGACGCCGGACAAGCAGACGGCGGCCATAAAAGCCGCGGCGCTGCGGTACGTTGCCGAGTCTCGCGGCGAATGGTTCGTGATCGTCGGGAGGCCGGGCAGCGGCAAGACCCACATATGCACGGCCATTGTCGGCAAGCTGATAGAGGGCGGCAAAAACTGCAAATACATGCTTTGGCGAGACGAAGTGCGCGAGCTGAAAGCCCTTGTGAACGACAATCCCGCGTACCGGGAGCGCATGAACCTGCTGAAAAACGTTGACGTGCTGTATATCGACGATTTCTTCAAGGGCAGGGCGGTGTCCGACGGAGATCTCAACGTCGCCTTTGAGCTGCTGAACGCACGGTACAACGCACGGAAACGCACGATCATCAGCGGCGAACGCACGATAGGTGCGATCATGGACATTGACGAGGCGATAGGCTCAAGGATATACGAGCGCTCGAAAAACGGGTATTGCTTCGAGACGTCGCCGGAGAACCGGAGGCTGACATGAGAATTGACAGCGCAAGGATGCTGGGCGGCGAGCTCGTGCTGACGGCCTCCGTGCCGGACGCGAGGCGGTTTGTGTATGGCTTCAAGCCAGGGGAATATGACATCTCCCCCGCCAAGAAGAAACGCAGCCTCAACGCCAATGCATACGCGTGGCGGCTCATCAACGACATAGCGCTTGCAGTACGCGAGACGCCGGAGACGGTGTACCGCGAGGCGCTGAAGAACGTGCCGAACATCTGCGAGGTACTTTGCGTACAGGACAAGGCCGTTGACAGCATGGAGCGGCTTTGGACACGCGACCACATAGGGCGGCGTGTTGAGCGCGAGCCAAGCAGGATCAAGGGCTGCACAAACCTGTATATCTACTACGGCAGCTCGGATTTTGATACCCGCCAGATGGCCATGCTGATAGACGGCCTCATACAGGATGCGCGGGCGCTGGGCATCGAGACGCGGCCGGAGGAGGAAATCAGATCGTTGCTGGAGGAATGGGAATGCTTGAGCTAAAGCCGTGCGATTTTGGCGCGGCGCAGGAATTTGTTCAGGCCTATCATCGCCATAAAAAGCCGCCGATTGGCTACAAGTTTGCTATAGCCTGCTATAGCGAGGGTAAGCTTTGTGGCGTAGTGATAGTCGGGCGCCCGGTTGGGAGATACCTTGATGATGGGCTATCTCTTGAAGTAACGCGATGCTGCACAGATGGCACACATAATGCCTGCTCCAAACTGTACGGAGCTGCTTGCCGTGCGGCTCAGGCTCTCGGGTATAAGCGGATATTTACATACACGAGGGTAAGCGAGCACGGCGCATCTCTCCGCGCAAGCAATTGGGTGTGCGATGGACAGGCAGGCGGCACTCACTGGACAGGGCAGAGATATGAGCAAACCGAACTCGTGCTCGACGAGATGAAAGTACGCTGGAGGAAGGAGCTATGACCAACAAGCACAACATATCACTCGACCGCAACGGCTATGCACCGTCGATCGTGCAGGACATCGAGGGCTGCTACTACTGCGCAACGCAGTGCGGCAAGCTCGACCGGCACGAGGTGTTTCACGGCGCGTCCCGCAAAAAATCAAAGGCGCTCGGGCTCTGGGTGCTGCTCTGCCACGACTGCCACATGACGCTACACCACAAGGACGCCGCGCTTGACGCGCTGCTTAAGCGGCAGGGTCAGCGCGAGGCAATGCGGCACTACGGCTGGAGCGAGGACGAGTTCCGGGCGCACTTTGGGAAAAATTACATTTAAATTTAAGGAGAGCACATATGACACCTGAAAAACTTACAGAAATACTGGCCAAGCATAAGCTGTGGCTTAACAATGAAAAGGGCGGAGTAAGAGCAGACCTCAGCGGGGCAAACCTCCGCAAGGCAGACCTCAGCGTGGCAAACCTCAGCGTGGCAAACCTCAGCGGGGCAAACCTCAGCAAGGCAGACCTCAGCGTGGCAAACCTCAGCAAGGCAAACCTCAGCAAGGCAGACCTCAGCTATACAAACCTCAGCTGGGCAAACCTCAGCGGGGCAAAAGAACTTCTTTCTGCCGTTAATTTCATTGACGCTCATTTTGAGCGCGTCGCCGACGGCTACATAACGCGGCGGGACGATCGTCACCTGCGACGGGGTTAGCCATGATATCGGCAAGTGGGATTTGCTGATTGCACATCCACCGTGCACTTACCTCAGCAACGTAGCCACACGGCACTTCTCGCTCAGATGCACTCCGGCCGAGAAGGTAGCCGCACGGTGGGAAGAACGAGCAAGGGGCGCTGTATTCTTCATGCGCTTTCTGGCAGCAAACGCTGACCGGATAGCGATAGAAAGCCCTGTAGGCTTCATGAACAGCGCATATCGCAAGCCTGACCAGATAATACACCCGTATATGTTTGCCGACTCGACGGAAGATGCCGAGAATTATGTGACAAAGGCTACGTGCTTATGGCTGTTTAACCTGCCTAAGCTGCAGGGGGACGGACTGCCGAAGCCGAATAATGCGGAATTGTACGGGCGTATGCCATCGGGCAAGGCTCGCACGTGGGAAGATACATACAGCCGCAGCGGCAAGGTACGCTCAAAAACATTTCCCGGCATAGCACGAGCTATGGCTGAGCAGTGGGGATAATTTAGACGCGAAAGCGAGAAAGGAAACAGAATATGATAATCTCAAAAAAGCAGTATAACGAAGCAATCGAAAAAGCAGTTGAGAAAGCCATAGCAGAAGAAAGGGCACGGTTTGACAAGATGATGTGCGACCGTGACGAGGAGCGTTGGCGCAACGAACGTATAGAGAACATCGAACGGCGCATGAGCAGCGCTTTTGGTGACATTGACCGCAGACTTACGGAGCTGGAAAAGAGCCGGAACGTTGGCAACGGCATAGCGGTATGCCCGAAGTATTGAGGAGGACGACAATGGGTGAAAGAAACCTTGTTGCGGTCAGTATCAAGCATACGATATACGGTTGGAAGTTCGGTATGCCGTGCTGGCTGTGGGGAAGCAGAACAAAAGACGAAGAGAAGCGGTCGTTTGGCGGTTATACACAATATCCTAACAACGCAGAAGTGTACTCACTCGAAGAGTGGCAGGAAAGCGGTTATGGTGCTGGCGATGTATGCAAGGTGGATGAACCGGTGCAGATGTGTATCGGCTTTTGCAAGAAATACAAAAAGTACGACACCGTACTTGTTCCACTCAATCAGTACGTCAAATACTGCGAGTGCGCTTGCTTGCCACTGGATAAACCAAAGGAGGACTGACAATGGCTGAACACATAGACAGGGAAGCGTTTAAGAAGAGCGTCGAGGAGAGTTATTGCAAGCCGTGCAAGGCGGAGGGAAAAGACCACAACGGATGTTGGTGTCGTGCCTGTTGGGTTGACGATATGCTCGATGAGGTAGAGTGTTTCCAACCCTCTGATGTTCCCCCAGTGGGCTGGATCAGCGTCAAAGACAAGCTGCCGGAGCCAGAAACCGAAGTTCTGGCGGTGTGTGTGCGGAACGGCTACCGCTTCATCTGCCCCGTGATTTTTGAGGACGGAACCATGCTGACGCAAGACAGCATATGGAACTGGTACGAGTTGGACAGCTACGGGACGTACAGCGAGGAAAACGACGATTACTTTGTCCCTGAAGGTTGGTGGGAAAATCGGCAGTTTACGCCGGATGACGTATACAATAATCCCGTGGACTGCGCCGTCACGCACTGGATGCCGCTCCCCGAACTGCCAACGGACACGGAAACGGCTTGAAGAAGAAAGGAGAAACACATGATACATTGGCTATGGGCGCTCGCGGCGTTTATCCTCGGCGGCTCGCTTGGCGCCTTGATAATGGCCGTCATTATCGGAGGGAGCCGCGGAGACTAAGCGTGACGCAAAACAAAGCGGACAACGCCCGAAGGCATCATCCGCTTTGTTTTGCAGTTAATAAAAAATAAGCAATTATTTCAATCCACAGCCCACGAGGGGGCTGACACCGATATTATGGAGGTGTGGCATGGGCAAGCACTACATATCCAAAGAGGCGTGCTGTCCCTTTTATCGTTGTGAGGACGCGCAGGCAATATACTGCGAGGGAGTAGAGCCGGGGACGGCGCTCAGACTGACGTTTGCAGGCAGCGCCATTGAGTACAAGCATATTTATTGCCGAGATATCCACAACTATGCGGATTGCAGGATCGCTAGAATGCTTGCAGGCAAATGGGAATAGTTCAAACGGGAGGTTTTTTGCCTCCCGTTATTTTTCGCTGTAGGGGGGATTTAGTTTCGGAGCTGCGAGATGCTATGCTTGGAGCAGACGACCGGGAGGGAGGCAACTTGAGCAAAAAGCAGGGCAAGCCCAATTGGGCAAAGATCCAAGCCGAATATATCGCGGGCGGCACATCGTACAGGCTGCTGTGCGCAAAGTACGGAGTACCTATGTCGACGCTTCGTCGGCACGCTACGAGCGAGCAGTGGGTGGAAAAGGCTGCACAGGTGAAGCACGAGGCGGACGTGGCCATACACGAGGCCGCTGTGTCCACACGGATAGACGCGGCGGCGGACTTCGAGACGCTTGTGTCTGCCATGACACAGCGTGTAGCGGAAGCTATTGAGCGCTGCGATACCTCGAACGCGAAGGCCGTAAACCTGCTTGCTGACGCGCTGGCGACCCTGCAGCGCATACAGGGGCTTAACAAGGATAGCCTGGATAAGGCCGAGCAGCAGGCGCGCATTGACAAGCTCCGCAAGGACAGCGAGAGCAGCGCGGCGTCTGAGGTAACGGTAAGTTTCGCCCCGGACGTCAAGGAGTATGGCGTATGAGCAGCTTCACGTTTCCGCCGCCGAACGAAAAGCAAGCGCTTTTTCTGACGGACACGCACAAGTATATCGGCTTCGGCGGAGCTCGCGGCGGCGGGAAGAGCTGGGCAGTGCGCGTAAAGGCTGTTTTGCTGTGCCTCAACTACCCCGGCATAAAGGTTATGATAATTCGACGCACATATCCCGAGCTTCAGGAGAACCACATTATCCCGCTGTGTGAGATGCTGCACTGCCACGCTGAGGATAGAACACAGCGCGTGGCGAGCTACAACGACTCAAAAAAACATATCACGTTCCCGAACGGGAGCCGCATCCTTTTCCGCTACTGCGACAACGAGAAGGACGCGGATCGTTTTCAAGGCACGGAGGTTGACGTGCTGTTTGTCGACGAGGCCACCCACCAGAGCGAGGAGAAAATGGACAAACTAAGCGCCTGTGTGCGCGGCGTCAACGGCTTTCCAAAGCGTATTTACTATACCTGCAACCCCGGCGGCGTCGGGCATGCGTGGGTCAAGCGGCTTTTCGTCGACCGACAGTATAAACCCGGTGAAAACCCGGATGATTACAGCTTTATCCGTTCCCTTGTGCGCGATAATCTCGCGCTGATGCAGTCTGACCCCGAATATGTGCGCAAGCTGGAGGCGCTTCCGCCCAAGCTGCGCAAGGCATGGCTTGACGGGGACTGGGATATATACGAGGGTCAATTCTTCGAGGAGTTCGCCGACCGGCCGGAGCACTACATTGACCGGCAATGGACACATGTTATAGAGCCGTTCGAGATACCGGACGGCTGGCGCATATACCGCTCTTTTGACTGGGGCTATGCCAAGCCGTTTTCGTGTGCTTGGTGGGCTGTAGATTATGACGGTGTTGTATACCGCATACTTGAGCTTTACGGATGCACGGACACCCCTAACGAGGGCGTCAAATGGACACCTGAGCGCGTATTCGCAGAGATACACCGGATAGAGACCGAGCACCGCTGGCTGCGGGGTAAGACGATACAGGGCGTTGCAGACCCGGCAATATGGGACGCAGAGACCGGAGAGAGCATAGCGGACGTTGCAACGAGATACAGAGTTTATTTCGATAAAGGCGACCATGCGAGACTCCCCGGCTGGATGCAGGTACATTACAGGCTGTATTTCGATGATAATGGCTACCCGATGATGTATGTATTCAAAAACTGCAAGGCGTTTATTCGCACAATGCCGCTTTTGCAGTACGATGAGCACAGGGTAGAGGATTTGGACACGGACGGAGAGGATCACGTAGCCGACGAAGTACGCTACTTCCTTATGACGCGGCCTATAAAGCCGCGCAAAGCTCCGCTTCCGGAGGCAAAGCAGGCCGACCCGCTCAAAATGTTTTTGGATATTGATCCAGCAGATATTATGCCGGCACAGCGAGTGCCGAGAATGGAGATAATACATGGCGATGTTAAATAAGCGCCCACGCGACGACGCGGTCGAGAGCGACGCATCCGGCGCACTGCCGGTGGACGCACCGCCCGCGGGAAGCATGGGAAACATGGCGCTGATGCAGTCGATAGACCTTAGCGCGCTCCCCGTGGGGAATGTCGAAACACAGGGCGCGTTTTCTCAGCGCATAGGCGCAGACCAAATAGCCGAGGCGTGGCAGACCCTGTTGAAGTACAAGGAGGGCAAGGCAAACCTTGAGCGCCGCATTGTCGACAACCACCAGTGGTACAAGCTGCGGCAGTGGGACTGCATGCGCAAGCACGGCGACGATCAGGTAGAGCCGGTGTCGGGCTGGCTCTTTAACGCCATTGCAAACAAGCATGCAGACGCTATGGACAACTTCCCACGTGCCAACATCTTGCCGCGCGAAGAAGGAGACAAGGCCGAGGCAGAGATGCTATCGTCCATCATCCCGGTTATTCTCGATCAGTGCGATTTCGAGCAGGTGTACAGCAGTGTCATGGACGACAAGCTGATAGGCGGCACCGGTGTATACGGTGTGTTTTGGGATAACACCAAGCTCAACGGGCTGGGCGATATAGATATCGAGGCTATAGACGTTATAAACCTCTTTTGGGAGTCCGGCATATCGGATATTCAACAATCGCGCAACCTGTTTTATGCCACACTCCGAGACAACGACCTCCTAGAGAGTGAGTACCCGCAGCTCGCGGGCAAGCTCGCAGCGCCGGTCATGGACATCGCGAAGTACGTCTACGACGACACGATAGACACAACGCATAAATCTGTCGTTGTGGACTGGTATTACAAAAAGATGCAGGACGGGCGCGCTGTGCTCCATTATTGCAAGTTCGTTGCCGGACAGCAGGAGCCGCTTTTTGCCACCGAAAACGATCCGGATTATGCGTCTGCCGGCTGGTATGATCACGGGCTTTACCCGTTTGTGTTTGATCCGCTGTTCTCCTGCAAGGGAACACCGTGCGGCTTTTCCTACATCGACGTCGGCAAGCGCACGCAGGAGTACATAGACCGCGGGGACAAGGCCATAATGGAGAACCTGCTCTTTAACGCCTCGCCGCGGCACTTCTCGCGTATCGACGGAGGCATAAACGAGCAGGAATACGTCGATACCACGAAGAAGATCGTGCATGTTGAGGGCTCACTGTCGGACGACTACGTGAAGCCTATACCGGTAAACCCGCTCAACGAGATATACGTCACTGTTATCAACAACAAAATTGACGAACTCAAAGAGACGACAGGCAACCGTGACGTATCGTCCGGCGGAACAACGGGAGGCGTTACGGCTGCAAGCGCGATAGCGGCCATGCAGGAAGCCGGCAGCAAGCTGTCGCGCGACGGCAACAAAGCGGCATACAGGGCTTTCCGCAAGGTTCAGGTGATGATCATAGAGCTGATACGACAGTTTTATGACACCGCGCGCTGCTTCCGTATTATCGGCGAGAACGGCGCACAGCGCTTTGTGCAGTACTCCAACGCCGGGATTCTCCCGCAGGCGCAAGGACAGCTGGTAGGCGGTACGCCAATGGAGCTGGGCGTCGAAGTCGGGTACAGATTGCCGCTGTTTGACGTTGAAGTCACAGCGGAAAAGGCAAGCCCATACAGCAAAATGAGCCAAAATGAGTTGGCTTTGCAGTTTTATTCTGCGGGCTTCTTCGTACCGGAACAGGCTGACGCGGCGCTCATCTGCCTTGACATGATGGACTTTGACCGCAAGCAGTTCGTGATGCAGAAGATAGCCCAGAACGGGCAGATATATAAGCAGATGATTGCGGCGCAGAGCGTTGCTTTACAGCTTGCACAGACGCTGGATGCCGGTACGGGCGGGCAGCTTGCCGAGACACTGGCGGCTCAATTCGGGATGCAGGCTCCGACGGCAACACCCGGAACCGTGAACCCCGCGGCCGCGGACACAGGAAGCGAAAGCAGCGTGACGAAAAACGCAAGGCAGACGGCTGCGGAAGCATCCTCGCCGAGATAAGGAGAGCACATGATACGGGCAGCTTTTATCGTTGACAAAGCAAAAGGCACACTGACAATGAGCGTTCGCGGGCATTCCGGCCTCGGCGCTCGCGGCCGCGATCTTGTATGCGCCGGGGCTTCCACACTCGCTTATACGGCGGCGCAGAACATAGATTTTATGGCAAAGGCCGGGCAATTGGACGGAGAACCGAAGATCATAATACACGAGGGGCACATGAAGGTGCAGTGCAAGCCCAAGCCGGAACACTACGCGGAAGCACTTCACACGTTCTTCGTTGTGCAGGCAGGTATGTTATTACTGGCGAAGAATTTCCCAAAGAACATTGAGCTTAAACCGTTTGAGACCGCCTGAGGGCGTATCAATAGGAGTCGTCCACCATACGGACAGGTTAAAGAGTCGTTCGCTTAACGGACAGGAGGATACCATGAGCAAATACATTAGCCTTGACTGTTTCGACATCCAGCTTTTCGCCGAAGGCGGCGCAGGAGCCGGAGGCGGCACCGGAACAGCGGGCGCAACGGGCGTAAGCGCTGCTGACGCCGGGCAGCAATCAACAGGCGCGGGCAATCCACTTGCAGGCGTGAAGTATGGCAAGCAGGCGGACGCCGCCGGAGATGCGCAGGGCGCGGCAGGAGAGGCCGCAGCCGGAGACAGCCCGGAACAGGCCAGAGCGCGCCAGTTCAAGGCGCTTATCAAGGGCGAGTACAAAGACCTTTATGACGCGGAAGTCAATGACGTTGTGCGCAGACGTTTTAAGGCGACCGACGAAAAGGTAAGCCGCTATGATGCGCTGTCGCCTACTCTGGAATTGCTGTGCAGGAAGTACGGCGTGGAGAACGGCGACGTAGAGGCGCTTGGCAAGGCAATAGAGGATGACGACAGCTTCTTTGAGGAAGAGGCAATGCAGCGCGGCATGAGCGTACAGCAGCTTAAGCAGGTGCGCAAGATGGAGCGTGAGAACGCCGACCTCAAGCGCCAGATGCAGGAGCGCCAGACCCAAGAGCAGGCCGACAAACTGTACAGTACATGGCTCAATCAGGCAGAAGAGGCAAAGCGCATATATCCTGATTTTGACCTTGCAGCGGAGCTTCAGAACGCGGACTTCCAGTCGCTTCTCCGCAGCAACATCCCGGTGCAAACGGCCTACGAGGTTGTCCACAAAGACGAGATCATAACACGAGGCATGAACTTTGCCGCAAAGACCGTGGAAAAGAAGATTGCGAATGATATGATCGCGCGAGGCCGCAGACCCAGCGAGGGCGCAATGTCTCAGGGGGCGGCGGTCATTAAGAGCGATGTGTCGCAGCTCACCAAAGCAGACAGGCGGGAAATAGCCCGCCGCGTAGCCAGAGGGGAGAAAATAGTATTCTGACGCAGAAGACCGGCTTCTCCTCAAAATTCATAAAGGAGAACAACAAATGAAGAAAATCGAATCTATCCTGTTTCCCATGCTGCTTATGAATATGCAGCTCTTTGCAACGCAGACCACGTTGCTCAACAGTACCGGCAACGACCTTTCGCCGGAAATGAAGACCTTCTATGACATGACGCTGCTCGACGAGGCGCAGGCGCAGCTGGTTCACGACCAGTTCGGCCAGAAGCGCCCCATCCCCAAGAACGGCGGCAAGACCATAGAATTCCGCAAGTTCAGTTCCCTTGCAAAGGCACTGACTCCGCTCACCGAGGGCGTCACTCCGAACGGCAACAGCCTTGACGTGACGACTATCACCGCGACTGTTAAGCAGTTCGGCGATTATATCGTCATGTCCGACGTCCTTGAGCTGACCGCCCTTGACCCGATTGTTCTTGAGGCGACCAAGCTTCTGGGCAGGCAGGGCGGCCTGACCCTTGACACTGTTGTCCGCAACATCCTGTGCGCAGGCACCAACGTCACCTACTGCCCGAAGATCGGCACCGGCGGCGCTGAGACCGAAGTGACTAGCCGCAGCGGGCTGGATACCACGTCTCAGCTCACCGTTGACGTTGTGCAGCAGGTTGTCGCCAAGCTCCGCGCGCAGAATGCGCCCACCATCGATGGCGATTATGTCGCCATAATCCACCCGTACGTCGCGTATGATCTGATGCGCGACCCCGAATGGATTGACGCGCACAAATACGCACAGCCCGACAACCTTTATACCGGTGAGATCGGCAAGATAGCCGGCGTGCGCTTTGTGCAGACTACCGAGGCAAAGATCTGGAATGACGAGACTTGCCCGGTAAAGACCGCGGCAGCAAGCGGCAATCCCGCCGTTTATTACAGCGTGTTCGCCACTATGTTCATCGCCGACGGCGCGTACGGTACGACCGAGGTCGAGGGCGGCGGTATGCAGACCTTTGTCAAGCAGAAGGGCAGCGCCGGTACTGCCGATCCGCTCGACCAGCGCAGCTCCGTCGGCTGGAAAGCGCTCAAAACCGCAGAAATACTCATGCCGAACTATCTGGTTCGTGTTGAGTCTGTCTCCAAGCGTTTCAGCGGTACGGCGAAAGCCAACTGACGGTTCAATATGGCGCGGGGGAGGCTTTGCCTCCTCTGCGCATACGAAGAAAGGAGTTTTATCATGGCAAAACTGGAAACCATTGACGCAGCGGAAGCAGTCGAGGAAAAGGTGAGAATCCGCCTCCCCAAGACCAAAGACGAGACCGGAGACGTCTTCGTAGCGGTAAACAACCGCACTTTCCTCATCCAGCGCGGCGTGGAGGTAGAAGTTCCGGCCTGCGTTGCGGAAGTTCTTCGCAACAGCGAGCGGGCAACCGAAGAAGGCTTGGAATACCTCGAACAGCGCGCATCCAAAAGAGCATAAATACAAACGGCGCACTGTTCATTCCGGTGCGCCGTTTTGAATAAGGAGTGATACACATGACAGCTGGACAGGCTATCAAGAGCATAGACGAGCTTAAACCCAACGCATACTCGCAGAGCAGAAAATATATCTGGCTGTATGAGCTGGACGCACAGATAAAAGACAGGCTGATTGACACCCACGAACTCAACGTAAGCGAGAGTACGCCGGAGCTTCCGGAGGAGTACGACGCAGACACGGTTCTGCTGGTACCGTCTCCATATGACTCGATGTATATACACTGGTTGGAGGCGCAGATAGACTACGCCAACAACGAGTACCGCAAATTCAACAACAGCAACAGCATGTTTCAGGCCGATTTCTCGGAATACGCCATGAAATACAACAGAACGCACATGCCGAAAGGCTCTGCACCTATTTATTACTGAGGGATGCGCGATGAGATATCCAGAACTCACAGAAGAAAGTACTTCGCGGCAGGTGACAGATACCTTCCTCGGATATAATCACAACATAAAGATACGGGACGGTGAGTTTTACAACACCGAAAACCTCACGAGCAAATTCTACCCCATGCTCGCGGTACGACAGAAGCGTAGTGTTGTTACAGACTCGCTGACCGCTGCGCAGGGAATGATTGAAAAAGACGCGCTCGGTTATGTGGATAACGGGACGCTTTATTATAATTCGCTTGCAACGCCTATAACAGGGCTTAAAGCAGGGCGCAAGCAGCTTATCAGTATGGGGGCGTACATCTGCATATTCCCAGACAAGATGTACTACAACACCATAGACAGCAGTGATTACGGCAGCATGGAGGCCTCTTACAGCTTCAACGGGACTGTCAAATACGAGATGTGCAACTCTGATGGCAGCGTTTACGGCACGGCCGCTGAGGGTTCCACAGCGCCCACAGACCCGGAAGACGACGCACTGTGGATTGACACCGCAAACGGAGTACTAAAACAGTACAGTGTGAGCATGGCAATGTGGGTAACGATTGAGACAGTGTATACCAAGCTGACGTTTTCAACGCAGGGACAGGTCACAAGCCTGTTCAAGGAGTATGACGGGGTGGAGCTTACGGGGGCGCGTTTCGACGATCTCAACGGCTCCAAGATCATATATGGCATAGGCGGCAAAAGCGGAGATGACGCCGAAAACGACTTCATAGTTGTGATAGGCGTTCTTGAAAACGAATATACGGACGAAAACGCGCAGATCAGCATAAAGCGTACCGTCCCCGACATGGACTATGTCTGCGAGTGCCAGAACCGTCTATGGGGATGCCGCTACGGCAACGACGGTACGCAGAACCTCAACGAGCTTTACTGCTGCGCACTCGGCGACTTCAAGAACTGGCGGCAGTATCTCGGCCTCAGCACGGACAGCTGGACGGCATCCGTAGGTTCAGACGGCGTGTGGACGGGCTGCATAAACTTCCTCGGAAGCCCGGTGTTTTTCAAGGAGAACAGAATCCACAGGATCTCCGTCTCGTCTTCCGGCGCGCACAGCGTTTCTGACACGCCTGCAAGAGGCGTTCAGCAGGGCAGCGACCGCAGCCTTGCGGTTGTTGACGAAGTGCTCTACTACAAATCGCGCACGGATGTATGCGCGTGGCAGGGCGGATTCCCTGAGGGCGTATCATCGGCTCTTGGAGACGAGCGTTATTACAAAGCCATTGCAGGAGCGTTCGGACGCCGCTACTACATCAGCATGGAAGACTCAGACGAGGAACCGCAGATGTTCTGCTATGACATATCCAAAGGGCTATGGATGCGTGAGGACGGTCTAAGAGCAGATCAGATATGCAGACTTGACGACTCGCTGTACTGCCTATCGGGAAACACAATATACGACCTTAACGGCCTTGCCGGAAGCGCGGAGGGAAATATATCGTGGTTTGCCGAGACGGGGATAATGTACTACGAGTATCCGGACAAGAAATATATATCCAGATATAACATCAGGCTGCGCATGGCGGCTATGGCCACACTGCAAATGGATATTGAATACGACTCTTCCGGCGGATGGGAGCTTGCAGGCAGAGTGGAAGCGGCGAGCGGCACACGAACCGTGACGCTGCCTGTCTGCCCGCGGCGCTGCGACCACATGAGACTTCGACTGAGCGGAACGGGGGATGTGAAGATATTTTCTATTGCCCGACTGCTTGAAAAGGGGAGCGATATGTGATGGCTATAAACGAAATGCCGCCGATGCTGTCCGGCAGCGTGACACAGAACATTGCGAACCTGCGCGCGTACCTTGTGCGCATGGTGAATGAGCTTAACGATGTTGCCGCAGCGGCTTCCGACGGCACGGCGATCACTGCGGCACCGTCTGTGCAAAAAGCGATGATGGCGGCGAGCAAAGACAAGACCGCGGAGGACATACGCAAGAACGCAGAGTCTTTAAAATCACTCATAGTCAAGACAGCGAACGAACTCGCGGAAAAAATTACATCGGGCGACAGCTCTGTTATGCACTATGCTGACGAGCGCGTTGACACACTTAGCTCGGTATATGTGGCGCAGTCTGAGTTCGGCACGTTTCAGGAGAATATACAGGCGCAGATAACCGCGACGGCGCGCGGCGTTGTCGAAAGCTACGACTATGACTCGGCAATAGAGTCTGCACAGGACGATATAGAAGCGCTTCAGCGCTATTACACATCCATAGACGGAGAAATAAGGCGCGGCATTGTCCAAGACCCGGAAACCGGAGAATACGTTACCGGTATTGCGATATCTCAGAATCTCCAATTCAGCGGGGAGTGCGCGCCGGGGGACAGCAACAATCCGCAGGACGGTTATACATACTATTACCTTTCAAGCGGTCAGACCTTCGGCCTGTACACGTCCACAGGCTGGCAATTCTGGATAGACGGAGTCCGCCGCGGCTACTTCAACAGCGAAGACGGCGTTCTGCACATAAGCAGAGTACAGGCCGAAGAGAGTATGCAGTTTGGCGACAGTTGGCTTATTACTTCGGCGGGCGGCTTCGGAATGCGAAAGATATGAGGTAAATGGCATGAGCAGCATTACAACGACAGGGCGCGCCGCATACCGCGGAGGTGCGAGCCATACGGGATATCTCGCGGGCTTCGAGACGGCAAACAAGCTCACACGCGTGCTCCGCTACACCTTCACGACGCCCGCGGACGGCGTGAGTAAGCTGAGCTTCACGGGGGCGCATCTGGCGCACAGCGCGTCGTACTCGTGGAGTGGGCTAAACTGGTACGTCACCACGTCGCCGACGTCACACGTAAACGCGGGCGCGGGTTCCGCGAGCCACGGGACGCTGACGATCAGCGGCAACGGCTCAGATTACGATATCTCCACGGGCGAAATCAACGTGAACCTCCCCGGAAACGTGACTGCGTATGTTTACATCTTCCCCAACAACACAAGCTATTTCCTGTGGAACTTTGTAAACGTTACGGCTCTTAGCATATCTACGGAACCCGGAGCATCAACAATAGCGTCTTGCCCGACGGCGCTATATACACTTGATACGCTGGCAATGGCGATGAGGCGCGCAGGCGACAGCTTTTGCCACAGAGCGACGTTTAAGTGCGGCAATACGCTGCTTTATACGTCGGAGCTGTTTGGGGAGTCGCTCAGCGTTACGGTGCCGCGCGCGTGGCTGGCAGAGTTTACAGACAAGCCCGCAATAAGTGTGTCTGTAAGCATACAGACCTACGCAGATTTACAGGGAACCGTTGCGGCGGGGGAGCCGGTCACGGCGGAAATAAAGATAACTGCCGATGCGAATATGCGGCCTGCTATACAGGAGGGCGGCGTATCCGTGGCAGCTTATAACGCCGGAGCTGCTGCGGGCATGACTGGGTATATACGCGGGTTTTCCCGCGTTGAAGCGACGGTAGTTGAGGCAAACATCGACTTATCGGCCTGCGCGGGAGCGAGTATAGCAGAATATAAGCTTGTATGTGCAGGAGCGGCGGTCACTTCCGCCCCGTACCGCAGCCCAATTCTCACGGATGACGCAACAGCTGTTTTCACGGTGACTGACAGCCGCGGGCGATCTGCGAGCGTCAGTTTTCAAATAAGCACAATCGCCTATGCTGCGCCGACGCTTACGGCGACGGAGATATTCCGGTGTGACGCAAGCGGCGCGGCAAACGACGACGAGGGCTACATATCCGTAAAGACTACGCCCATATTCAGTTCTGTGGAAGGGCAGAACACCTGCAAGGTTTATGCTGCGCTTGCCGAAGAGAGCGGGAACTACGGCTCCGATACAGAGATCACGGCAGGCAGCGCAAACGTTTTATACGGTACGCTTTCGCCGGATAAGACGTATCGGGTGCGGCTGACGGTGCGGGACACTCTCGGTGGGGAGCGAATAAGCACAACAAAATTGCCAACAAGAGTGTGGGCAATGAAATTCCGCGAAAGCGGGCTTGGAATCGGATTCGGAATGGCTCCGCAGCACGACAAGGCAATAGAAGTTCCAGAAGATTGGACGCTCAGAATAGGTACTGCTGCACTTACGCAGGCGCTTATTGCCTCGCTTGGAAATCTCGTCGACCTGATTTGCCCCGTCGGAAAGTACGTATGGCTTGCAGCGGAGACAGACCCGGCGGACATCTGGGGCGGCACATGGGTAAGGCAGACCGAGGGGCTGACGCTGGTGTCCGCGGGCGGCAAATACCCGCTGAACTCCACCGGCGGCGAGGCGGCGCACACGCTGACCGAGGCCGAAATGCCGAAGCATAGCCACGTGATCTATTGGGGCAATGCTACCGGCGAGTATTACACGGCAACTACCGCTTTTCCAGCCGCCATGACCGATTCAAAGGGCGACAACGTCACAACGTCTTGGGGCTATGAAATGTGCAAAACCGCCGAAACCGGAAGCTCGGAGGCTCACAATAACATGATGCCGTATAAGGCGGCCTACTGTTGGCTGCGGACGGCTTGAAAGGAGTACAAGATATGGCGATTAACCTCGACAAAGACAAAAATAATCCGGAGGCTTTTGACACGGCTGTGCAGCGCGCGACAGAAAAGCCGGAATACAAAGGCACTTTCGACGATCAGCTACGGGATATATACGACAAGATAACGAACCGGCAGCCGTTCAGCTACGACGTCGGCAGCGACCCAATGTACCGCATGTATGCAGACAAGTATATGCAGCAGGGTAAGGCCGCGATGCGTGACACGATGGGGCAGGCGGCAGCACTCACCGGCGGCTACGGCAACAGCTACGCTCAGAACGTGGGGCAGCAGGCATATGATGCGGCGCTGCAAAAGATGGGCGACGTGATACCGGAATTCTACGGGATGGCGCTCGACCAGTACAACGCCGAGGGCGACGCACTCACCAAGCAGTACGGGATGCTCGGTGATCTCGCGGCGGACGAATACAGCAAATACCGCGACCAAATGACCGACTGGAACAACGACCAGACGCTTGCGCGACAGCAGGAGCAGGATGCGGCGAACAACAGACAGCAGGCGTATTCAAACCTCTATGCCCTCATAAAGGCAAGCGGCTACAGCCCGACAGACGACGAGCTTTCTGCGGCAGGCATGACCAGAGAGGCGGCGGAGGCGCTTATAAAGGAATATCTCCGACAGACCGGGCAGCTCCCCGCAGACACGGCGGCAGGCGGCAGCGGCGGTTCCGGAGGCGGCGGAAGCCGCGGCAGCAGCGCGGGAGGAAGCGGAACGAAAAACTCCGATACAAACGGCGCTACTGCCAACAAGAGCACAGCAAAAGACAACACAGGCGCTGCTAGAGCGGCATTACAGGCAGTAAATGCGTATCAAAAGGGAACTATGTCGATGCAGGAGGCAACCGCAAAAATTCAAGACTTGTACGACCGAGGACTGATAACGTCCAGCACGGTGCAAAGATATGCAAGCTTGATGCGGCAAAGTGCGCGACCGGGCGCAAACAGATAACAGGAGGCGGCCATGAACAGCATAGATAGACTTCTCGCGCATGTAGACGAAGAGGAACAGAAGCGGAGCAGCGCGGGCGAAACCGCGGAAAGACGCGGCAACACCGGAGCATCTGATCCAATAAAAGACTTGCTCGACCATGTTGCTGCGGTAGAGTCCGGAGAACTACCGCGCTACACCTCCACCGACTACTCCGAAACTTCATATCAGGAGCCGCAGAGCGAACAGGTGAGTTTTGGAGAGAGAATAAAGAACTTCTTCAAAGGCAGCGACAACCGGCGCGATGAAAGCGGACTGAGCGGCGGCCAGACGCAGCGCTTCCGCGACTTACAGGCACAGCTAAACGAGATAGACCGCAACAGCGGATATGCAACAACGGCAGAGACAAGCGACGAACTTGAACAGCAGCGCCGGAATATTATCAGGCAGCTTGACGAGCTTGACGAGGAGGCGGGACGCGAGGCACGTACATACAGCCCCTCGGACAGGATAGACAACGTAATAAAAAGCTGGCTCAATCGCACGGGGGCAGGGTATACAAACGCCGCAGGCAGCATATTAGACCTCGGAAGCAGTAAGCGGAAGTCTCTCCGGCAACAGCAGGAAGAGGCGGACATGGCGCGCTTCGCCGAACGCAACCCGGAAGCGGCAGAGGAAGCCAAAGCCGCGGAGGAAAGATACAGGCAAAGCCTCAGAGGCGCGAGAGACAGCACGTATAAAGCCGCCGACAAGATGCAGAGCAGCGCCGAACGGCAGCTTGCAAAGAGCGAATACGGCACGAGCGCGGCGGGAAGCTTTGCGATAGACGCGGCGATGACCGGCGCGGACATAATCACCGACGCCGCGTTTGCAAAGCTCACAGGCATAACCGGCCTTGCAAACATGGCACTGCGCGTCTACGGCTCAGAGTCTCAGGATGCGAGACTGTCCGGAGACGACGCCGAGACAGCGGCCGCAAAGGGCTTGAAAGCGGCGACGATTGAGGTCATAACCGAAAAGCTCGCGGGTCCATTTGAACTGGCATACGGCAAGAGCTTAGGCCGTCAGGCGATGGGAAAGACGGCGGGCAAGATTGCGCGCGTATTTGACCGGCTGGAAACCAACGGCGTTCTTAAGTGGGTGTTCGACACGGCGGGCGAGGGCGCAGAGGAAGGCCTGAGCGACGTTCTGAACATCATAGCGGATCATGTGTTCGGCTGGGACGATGGAGACATGACGATACTTGAGGAAATAGCCTCGGACAAAGACGACATTCTCTACGACATGATTCTCGGCGCGTTCGTCGGCGCGTTCGGCGCTACAACAAGCGCCATTGCCGAAGGGGAACAGGGCAGAAGAGTTAAAAATATATACGGCAAGGAGGGGGCGGCAGCACTCGTTGACGAAGGGCTGTTAAGCGGCGAGGGCACCAAAAGCCGCCGCCTAGCTGAGAGATACAATGAGAAGCTGCAAAGCGGCCGAGAGCTTACAGGGCGGGAAATGAGCCAACTTATAGAGGCCAATGACATGGCGTTTGCGGACGAGTCACCCGAAGGCCGCGGCACAGAGGCGAGCGAGCCGGAGCAGACCGATCATGTTGAAAAAGCTATTTCCAAGATAGCCAAGAACGACACAGAGGCGAATCTGCTGCGTGAAGATTTCACGCTCGGCGAGGCAGATGCAGAGACCTATGCCAGAGGCGCGGAGGAGGCGTATAATTACGGCAAGCTCGGCGTGAGTATGGAAGATGCTGTGCAGAACGGCTCGTTCATAAACGACCTCACGGAGGCGCAGAGAGACCACGCATACAAGCTCGGGCAGCAGGATAGCGGCGCTGATGCGGCCGCCGAAGAGAGCGGCGGGCTGGGCTCAGAAACTGACGCGGCAGACGCGAACGCCGAAAATGTTGACGCATACGCGGCGAAGTACGGCGGTGAAGCGCCGGCCGTTATAGCTTCGTACAATTCCGGGGAAACGAAGAATGTCGGCGAGTTTTCCACAGCTTTCGACGCGGCGTACAACATGGGTAGAAGCGGAGTGCCGGAAAGCGAGCTTTCAGCTTCTGCGGCACTCTCATATCTCAGCGACGCACAGCGCAAGACCGCGTTCGATATGGGACGCGCCGCCTCTGCTGCTGCGGCAGCAAAGGCACAGGAGGCGGTGAAGGCGGCGACCAAGCCGGGCAAGCTGAATCGAAAGGGCGTTGTGAAGGGCGAGGGCGTGACGCTGAAAGAGCTGAAAAGCACGTTTAACGACCGGCAGAACACGGCGTACCGGCTCTTGAGCACCTTCGCAGAGGCAACCGGCGTTGACATTGTGCTGTATAAAACTTCGGCGGAGTCTGACGGCAGCTTTGCGAGCGAGCAGGGGCGTTTTACGTGGAAGGACAACACCATCTATGTGGATATAAACAGCGGGCTTTACTCGTCAAAGGATGTGGAAAGCCTCGGCAAGTACACAATGATGCGCACTTTTGCCCACGAGTTCACGCATTTTATTGAAAAGTGGAGCCCTGCACAGTATAATGATTTCAGAAGTTTTGTGTTCGGCACACTGGCCGAAAAGGGCGAGAGCGTCAACGACCTTATTGAAAGCAAAATGAGCCTTGACGGCAGCGGAAAACTTGACTATGAGCAGGCGAGCCGCGAGGTTATCGCAGACGCTATGGTTGATATCCTGCCGGACAGCAACATCGTCCAGCGCCTTGCAAGCGAGCACGAGAGCATATACAAAAAGCTGTTACAGAAGCTCAGAGACTTTACTGCTCGTCTCAAGCAGTATTATAAGGAGATAACCACACGCCCCGGACGCGAAGCACAGGCACTCAAAGAGCAAGTGGGCGAGGGCACAAGATACATGCAGTCCATTGTGGATATGTGGACAGATGCGGCGCAGGGGGCAGTGCAGAACTACAAGGCAGCCGAAGGAAGTGCAGAGCCTACGGCAAAACCCGCGCAGAAGAAAGCGGCAGTGCAGGCCAAACCGCAAAAACCGGCCACGCCGGCGAAGCAAGACGCGAAGAAGCCGAAAACCCGCTTCCCGAATCTCCCCATGAAAAGCGGCACTCCGTCTGAAAAGACCGCTTACAGGATACTCACCGAGTATTTAGCTGCCGGAAAGAAGCTTACAAGCAAGGAGCTTTACAGCATTTGCGACGAGACCTTCAACGGCACTCAGGCAACGGGCGCATATGACCGTAAGGCGGCATATGACGCTATGGAGCTTGCGGTAAACAAATATCTGCTCACAAACGCGGCGGATTTGAACGGCAGCACTGCGGAGGACGCACGGAGAGGGCTTGAACGTGTGCAGGGTATACTCTCACTGCTCCCGACGCAGAATGTCCGCACGCAGGAAATGGAGCAGTTTCAGCAGTTCTCCACGCCTCCTAACATCGCATACCTCGCTGCGTGGGCAGCAGACATAAATAACTCCGATGTTGTTCTGGAACCCTCGGCGGGAATAGGCGGGCTTGCTGCTTTCGCAAAGGCGTGGGGAGCGGAGGTAGCCGTCAACGAGCTTTCGGAACGCAGACTCGCGGTGCTGAAAGCTATGGGCTTTGACCACGTTTTCAACGAGAACGCAGAGCAGATAGACAACGTCCTTCCGGAGAACATAAAGCCGACAGTGGTAATTATGAACCCGCCGTTTTCCTCCACGGCTGGGCGCACGGCGACGAATAAGACCTCAAACGCGGAGCGGCATATAAATCAGGCGCTTGCGCGGCTGAACGACGGCGGACGGCTTGTTGCCATTCTCGGCAGAGGCATGGCAGATAAAGCCTACAGTAAGTACTGGGATAAGCTGCGGCAGGATTATAATATCCGTGCGAATATCTCTATTGACGGGGAAAACTATAAAAAGTACGGCACTACCTTTGACGTGCAGCTTGTTGTGATAGACAAGACCGGGGCGCAGGGCAGCGCAGAGACTGTTACGGGAAGCTACAAAGACCTTGCGGAAATACCAAATGTTTTGGAGGGAATAAGAAATGACCGAAGTGCAGAAATTGAACGCGACTCCACTGTCGCAGGGGTTCAAGAAACTTCTCCCGTGGAACAGGGCGGAGAGGGAACTGTACGTGCTCCAGTGGATACGGCAGACGGTGGAGCTGATGCAGGGGTACTGGAACTCGGAAGCAGATCCGGAAGTACTGGCGAACCTCGAAGCGCTGACATTCACGGAGAAGTACAGCGAGGCATACAGGGTGCTTCTGCCGCCGACGGAGCCGCTGTACAGCAACAGCGAGCTGATGCGGCAGATAAAAAGAGTGGAAAGCGCACAGACAGAGGAGCAGATAGAGGAAGAGAGCGTAGCACTGCTGGAGATGCTGGTGGACAACTCAACATTCAGCGACTCGGAGCTGGCGGACTTGAAACCGAGTCTGCACGAGGACAGGTAAGCGAAAAGGGACGGTCAAATAAGCGCAGCGACGACGGCGTTTATGCGGATTATGTCGCGCCGGAGCTGACAGTTAAGGGCAGCAAGCCGCACCCGGCGGTGCTTGTGGAAAGTTCGGCTATGTCGGCGGTGTCCATGCCGAAAGCGACATACACTCCGCACCTGCCGGAGAATGTCATAAAAAACAATCTTTCAACAGAGCAGCTTGTATCCGTTACATACGCCGGTCAGGCGCACGAACAGACACTCCCAAACGGCGAACGCAAGGGCTTCTTTATCGGCGACGGCACAGGCGTCGGCAAGGGCAGAGAGATAAGCGGTATTATTCTGGATAACTTTGAGCAGGGCAGAGATAAGGCCGTGTGGATATCCATGAATGACAAGCTTTTCGCAGACGCGCAGAGAGACTGGGTTGACACGACCGGCAGAGGAAAAGATGAAATTCATCTTCAAGGAAAAACAAAGCTACAAAACAAAATAGACTTCGGAAGCGGAATTCTGTTCACCACATATCCAACACTCAGAACGGAGAAAGGGCAGCTCAGCCGAATAAATCAGATCGTCGAATGGCTCGGAAAGGATTTTGACGGGGTCATAGCGTTTGACGAGGCGCATAATATGGGCAACCTTCTCGGTTCAAGCGGCAAGTTCGGCAGAACGAAAGGCTCGGCAATGGCGGCGGCAGCCGTTAAACTGCAATCCCTGCTTCCAAAAGCAAGGGTGGTATACGTTTCCGCGACAGCGGCAACGGACGTTCAGGGGCTTGCATTTGCATCGCGGCTTGGGCTGTGGGGGCGCGGCACGGCGTTTACCGACGTCAACGATTTCGTGTCGAAGATACAGTCCGCCGGGCTTGCGGCGATGGAGCTTGTCGTGCGTGATATGAAAGCGATGGGCGTTTATGTTTCGCGCAGCATCAGCTACAACGGCGTTAGCTATGACACGGTGCAGCATGACCTTGACCCGATGCAGACCGAGATATATAACACCATGAGCCGCGCATGGCAGAAGACAATGGGCAGCGTGGAGGAATCCCTCAAGTCCACCGGTGGGGTACACAACAGCAACGCGAAGCAGCTTGCCATAGGCCAGTATTACAGCGCCATGCAGCGCTTTTACAATCAGGTTCTTACCTCCATGTCTATGCCAAGCGTTATAGCCGACATGAAAAAGGAGCTTGCGGCCGGAAGATCATGCGTACTCCAGATAGTAAACACGAACCAAGCCGAAGCCGACCGCCAGATAGCGAGCATAAAGGCGGACGGCGGAAGCCTTGACGACATGGATTTAACGCCGCGTGGGACGCTTATAGGGTATCTTGAAAACTGCTACCCCGTTATCCAATACGAGGAATACACGGACGAAAACGGTGCTGTAAGGTCGCGCCCGGTAACTGACAGCAAGGGGGAGCCGGTAATTGACAGAGCCGCGGTGAGAAAGCGCGACGCGCTTATCAAAGAGGTCGAGCAGATGGCCATCCCGGACGGTCCGCTTGAAATGTTGTTTAATGCGTTCGGCACTGATCAGGTAGCCGAGATAACCGGCAGAACACGCCGTGTTGTGCCGCGCAAGCAGCCGGACGGCAGCGTAAAGAGAGTAGAGGAGAGCCGGAGCAAGGCGCACACCGCGGCGGATGTGCAGGCGTTCCAAGACGGAGACAAACGCATACTTGTGTTCTCAGACGCAGGCGGCACCGGCAAGAGCTATCACGCGTCCAGAACTGCGAAAAACCAGCAGCAGCGCGTACACTATGTATTGCAGCCCGGCTGGGTAGCGTCAAAAGCTGTGCAGGGCTTCGGCCGGACACACCGCAGCAATCAGAGCAGCGCACCTATCTATAAGCTCGTAACCACAAACATCAAGGGGCAGAAGCGCTTTACATCGACGATTGCCCGCAGGCTCGACCAGCTCGGCGCGCTTACCAAAGGGCAGCGAGACACCGGCAGCGGTATGTTCGGCGCAAAGGATAACCTTGAAACCGACCTCGCGCGGGACAGCCTGAGAGAGTTTTACCGCCGACTTGGCAGAAACCAAATCGACGGCATTGACGGCATGGATGCCTTGCAGCGGCTTGGACTCAAGAACAAGTTTACGGATGAGTTTGGCGCGTTCAAACTTGACGACTCAACGTCACGAGATATAAGCACGTTCCTTAACCGCATACTTGCGCTTGAAGTTGACGAGCAGAACACGCTGTTCGATGCGTTTATCAACATCTACGAGACGGAAATGGAAGCCGCGATTCAGGCCGGCACGCTCGACACCGGCATGGAGAACGTCAAGGCCGATAAAATCGAGATTGTTGACGACAAGATTATCAAGGAGCAGGAGACCACCGGAGCGGCGACGCACTACATTCAGGCAAAGACTTATACCAAGCCCAAGATCATTTCCACGGTTGCGGCGGCTGAGAATCTGCGCAGCGGCTTCATGGGGATATACAAGACAAAAAACGGAGATATCCGCGCAGTGTACCGCATTGCGGACAAGACCACGGAATGGGGCGAGGTACAAAAGCAATACAAACTGCAATCTCCGAACGCCGCTAAATCTTCCATATGGAAGGAGAGCAGCTTTGAAAAGAACGCGGAGTTGCTGCCAAAGGGCGAATGGCAGACCGAATGGGACAAGGAGATAAAAAAAGTCCCCGAATATAACGAGGACACAAAACACATGCTCACCGGCACTCTGCTTCCAATATGGTATGCGCTCCCCGAAGATGGCAACACGAAGGTGCAGCGGCTCGTTGCAGACGATGGCTCCACGTATCTCGGCAGGGTCATAAGCCCGGACAAGATCGACGATGTTCTCAAGCGCTTCAATCTCAACCGGACGAAGGAGAGCTATACGGCGGAAAAGGTGATTGACTCGGCAATAAAGCGAGGAACGCGCTTTGACCTGACATATTACAGGGCGCAGCTGCTCAGAAGCCGCGTCAGTGGAGAATGGAGACTTGAATACAGGCAGCCGCAGAACGCATGGTATGTCGCACGGCAGTTCCCGGAGCTTATCCACGAGAAAATAAACTATCAAGACCGCTATTTCGTGCCTCTCAACGAGCAGGGGCGGGCGGTGCTTGACAAAATTCTTGAAGAAAACCCGGTAACAAATACGAGCGAGGACAATGACAGCGGCTCAGACGGCTATGTGCAGTATTCAAAGCGCGGCAAGAACGATTCGGCGGTTGATTCATATGACCCGGAAACGGCCAACGTGAAAGAGCAGATCGCGAACAGCAGTGCCGAGCTGAACAAGATGACCGTCGCGGCGACCGTTAACGCGCCTGTAAACTTCACGAGCAAAGAAGCGGCAAGTAAATGGGCTATCGCTATGCTTGAGCACACGGGATTTCAGGTTGACCGGAAGAACTTCGGGAAAATCTTTTTCTCTCAAAAGGATATCAAAACAAGCGTTAGGTATGCTGACACGGCGGCAGAGAAAGCCGCTTTCGCGGCTCTGCCGGCTGTCCTGAAAAAAGGCATAGAAATAGGCAGACACAGCAACCACAAAGCGAGAGGCAAGGAAACGGTTACCTTCGCGGCGCCGGTTATCCTAAACGGTGTACGCGGCAACATGGGAGTAGTCGTTAATCTCAGGGGCAATCACTACTATGCGCACAGAATCGTGCTTCCGGATGGCGGTATATTTGTTCTGTCAGAAAACGAAAATGATGCAGCACGAGAATTGCCCCGGGGAGTGACCATTTCTGGCTCTCTTGCCGACGCCACAAGTACTGCATCTACAAACAGTATAGCATCCGACTTGGATTTTGGCAAGGAAAATTTTACAGCAGAGGTCGACACGGAGCACTCCACCCGTGCACCGGCGCTTTCTGACCGCGAGGTGCTGCAATATGCGGCTGAAAACATAGACGCAAGCACCCTCACACCGGCGCAGGCTGACGCGCTGAGAATATTCAAGGAGCGCGTTGACAGGCTGCAAGAGCTTCAGGAGCAGCGGCAGGAGCTTGGGCGTGAGTACCGCGAGCAGCAATTCAAGCGACCGGTAGACCGCAACGCGGCGACGGCAACGAAAAACAGGATGGGAGTACTCGACGGCAAAATCCGGGCGCTCGAAAACAGCGTTGTTTCGCTTGAGGACAAAGATGTATTGCGTCAGGTGCTGAAAGAAGCGCGGCGTTTTGTTGAAAAACGCGAGCGGACGCTGGGCGCACTGAGGCTGAAAGAATACCGCGAAGCGCGCAACGAAAGCGCAAGCCAGAAAAAGTACAGAACAAGAGTGCTCAAGGAGGCAGAAACGCTGCGGGACATGCTCATGAATCCAAGCAACAAAAACGTGCTGAAGCGCGTACCCGGAGCGATACAGAAAACGGTAGCGGACTTTATAGGCGCGATAGACTTCACCAGCAAACAGGCCTTGCGCGGCGGAGCGGCGACGCAGGCCGACCAGCGCATTATGTCACAGATGCGGGCAATGCGGGACGCAATCAAGGATAACATTGACCTTCAAGGCGAATACTCAGGGTACGCCGATTTGCCGCCTGACTTTATGGATAGCTTCCAGAAGCAGATAGACCGGATGCAGGAGTTAGTAAACGAGAGCAGCGGAGAGTATGTTATAAACAAGATGTCTGCCGCTGAACTGAGAGAGCTTGCGCACACGCTCAGAGACATACGGCGATACGTCCAGGACATGAACCGCTTCCACGAAAACGCCATGTTCCAGCACGCTTACGATGCGGGTGAGGATACGATAGCCGACTTGGAGGCAAAGGGCAAGGCGCGGAGACTGCGCAACAACGAGATATATAACGGGCTTGCGTGGAAGTATATGCGCCCCGTTTACGGACTTGAACGTCTCGGAAGGGGCGGAAAGTCAATAAGCGACGAGTTCAGAAAAGGGCAGGCGAAGCAGGCTTTCCTCGCAAAGCAGGTTATAGACTTCTCCGAAAAAGCTTATACCGCTAAGGAGGCGCAGGCGTGGAGCAAAGAGGTTAAAGCCGTACAGATAGGCGACTCGACCGTGCACATGACGGCAGCGCAGGCGATGAGCTTTTATTGCCTTATGCGCAGGCCGCAGGCGAGAACTCATATCTTTGGGGACGGCATCCGAGTTGCCAACTTCGAAAATGGGAAGATGGTTTACCGCGACGAGGGGCACCGGCTGACGGTTGGAGAGGCAAACGCAATTATAAACAGCCTCAGCGAGCGTCAGAAGGCCGTCGCAGACAAGCTGCAGAAGTTCATGTCCGAAGAGTGCGCCGAGTGGGGCAACTACGTCAGTCTTGCGCGCTTTGGGACAAAGCTCTTCGGCGAAGAAAACTATTTCCCGATAAACTCCGACGGGCGTTATTTGCAGGCCACGGCAGACGAAAGTCCAAGCAACGCAAGCCTTTATGCGCTGCTGAACATGGGCTTTACCAAAGAGCTGAACGAAAAGGCAAGGAACCGCATAGTGCTGTATGACATCTTCGACGTGTTTGCAAACCACGCAGCGAGTATGACGCAGTACAGCAGCTTCGCTCTGCCGGTTCTCGATGCGCTTAAATGGTTCAACTACAAAAATGATGAAACATCGGTTCGTGACAAGATGGCGGCGGCTTACGGTGCGCCGACTGAGAGCAAGCCGGGAAGCGGGTCGAAGAGCTATGCCGAAAGCTTTGTGCTGAATTTGCTCAAACAGTATAACGGCACAGCGGCGCGCGGAGACGCATTTGACGCACGGGGAATAAAGGGATTGCACCTGTTTAACCGTGCACAGGTTGCTTTTAACGTGCGAGTTATCATACAACAGCCGATGGCCATTACGCGCGCGGCGCAGATCATCTCACCCACGAAGCTTGCGAAAGGACTATCCGTGTCAGCGACGCAGATGAAAACCCTTGCGGCGGAGATGGAGGCGCACAGCGGAATAGCGGCGTGGAAAGGACTCGGTTTTTATGACACGAACATCTCGCGCGGCCTTACGGCACTGATAAAGCACGATCAGAGCTTCGCCGACAAAGTTACGGAAGCGGGCATGACGGGCGCGGAACAGGCAGACCGCTTTACGTGGGCGGCCATGTGGTATGCCTGCAAGGACAGTGTAAGAAGAAGCGACTACAAGACCGAGGGCGAGTATTTCGACGCGGTGACGGAACTTTTCGAGGACGTCATATACAAAACTCAGGTTGTCGACAGCGTACTTACAAAGGCGGAATTTCTGAGAGCGCAGGGATTCTTCCCGCGTATGATGGGTTCCTTCATGTCGGAGCCAAGCGCGACGGTATCCATGCTTATGGACACGTACATGCAGTACACCGACGCGCTTCAAAGCGGCATGAGCAAAGGGGCAGCGTGGCAGAAGTACGGAGATACCATACGCAGGACTATAACAGTATACGCTGTCGGGCAGGTGCTCATATCTGCGGTTCAGGCCGTGGCGGATGCATGGCGCGACGACGATGACTACCAGACATTCTGGGAGAAGTATCTCGAAGCACTCAAGGGAAACCTCGTTGATAATCTGCTCCCGTTCGGCAATATCCCGTATGTTTCAGAACTGTATGACCTCGCAAAGAACCTTTTATCAAAGTTTGGCGTGGACACATACGGCAATAGCATTTCAAACGGATGGATGCAGTATGCGCAGTACCTTATAAAAGCGGCAGAAATCTTTGCGGACAAGAGCCGCGGCAACGATACGCGGTACACCACATGGGGCGGCATATACAACCTGCTGCGCGCCGTGGCCGGCATGACCGGGTTGCCTTTGGCTACAGCCACACGCGAGGTCATCGACGTGTGGAACAACACCATAGGTGCGGCAAACCCCGGCAGAAAGATAAAGACCTATGACTCCGGCGCAAAGGCGAGCATTAAGTACGCATATCAGGACGGTTATCTGAGCTTCGACGAGGCGGTTGAAAAGCTCCGCGAGAAGGGCGTGGAAACCGACAAAAACAAGGCGTACTTAATGGTCAAGAGCTGGGATACGGGCGGAAAGTACAGCGAATTGACGGCTGCGGCTGCATCCGGCGACCGGGCAGCGTTCAGAGCGGCGCTGCAGGAACTCGTAGAACACGGCGTTGCGGAGAAAGACGCTTACAATGCGGTGAGGAAGGATATCAAGGAACGGTATCTGGACGGAGACATCACCGAAGTGCAGGCAATAAGCGCGCTTACTGCGTTCGGTGACAAAGACCGCGACGAAGCGCAAGGCTATGTTCAGGGCTGGCAGTTCAGCCGGGATTACCCGCAGTATGACTGGACGGATGCTGAGATAACAACATACAGCACAGACATAAAGCGCACGGGGATAAGCCCGGATGTATTCGACAGGTATCTCACAGAACTTGATAACTGCAAGGGAACCGACGATGACGGCGACGGCAAGACCGACAGCGGCAGCGTCAGGGCGCAGGCGATTGTTATGATAGATGCACTTCCGATAAGCGCGGCGCAGAAAGACGCGCTGTATCTTCTCAACTGGAAGGAAAGCACTCTGAGCAAGACGCCGTGGCACAGCTAAACACAAGATTGGGAGGGGGGATTTATTCCCCCTCCTTTTTATTGATAATATATAGCGCAGGGGTGATAACCATGATAATAGGGCATGTGCGCGGGCAGGAACTAAAACTTGACCGCACGACCATTGCCGCGGACAGCATCAAATATCTTGAGGCGGAGTTTCACTTCGCGGGGCGCGACTGGGACGGCTACGTCAAGACAGCGTACTTTATCAACGGCGCGAGCAAATTCGCGCTGGTGCTCGCTGACGACCGCATAACGGCGGACATGGGGCTGAACCTTACCGCCGGGGAATGGGAGGTCAAGCTCAGCGGCGTGAAGGGAGACTCGCGGATAACCACGACCACAGAGCACATATATGTGCGCGAGTTCGGCAGCACTGAGGGGACGCTCCCGGACGTTACGCCGACGCAGGCGGAGCAGTTGCTTGCCAAAATCGGCGACATGTCGGCGCTTGAGAGCGGCAAGTATTATTCGCAGGGCGGCGTGAAGTATCTTTGCACACGCGACACAGGCATAGCGGTATATCAGCCGCTGGCCGATTTGGTCGGCGTGTATGTTGAGGAGGTAACAGAATGACAAAGACAAACACCGGGCTCGTCGAGTACGCGCTGGCACAGTTGGGCAAGCCCTACTGGTGGGGCACCTTCGGGCAGATAGCATCGGCGGGGCTGTTGGTACAGAAGCGGACGCAGTACCCAGACAGGTATAACACGTATGGTGACGAGTGCAAGAAGCAGTTCGGCCAGAAGGTGCACGACTGCGTGGGGCTTATAAAGGGCTATCTTTGGTGCGACACTCCGGACAGCGAGCCTATATACAAAGCATCGCAGGACGTTGCGGTGAGCGGACTCTATATGGCCTGCCCCGAAAGCGGCAGCATCGACACCATGCCTGACATGCCAGGCGTGTGCGTGTTTATGCAGGACATGTCCCACGTCGGCGTATACATCGGCGGCGGCTACGTCGTAGAGGCAACCGGCCACGCGCGTGGCGTCGTGAAAACCAAGCTTGCGGGGCGCGGCTGGGGGCTGTGGGGTAAGCCCCGCTGGATAAGCTACGAGGCTGCTGCCACTCCAGCACAGCCCGCACAGA